>Ga0308159_1000819_pt1 | contig 56456 bp, 53 predicted proteins | sample PhyCR1_FD_201040 | JGI IMG/M metagenome (GOLD analysis project Ga0308159, IMG submission 201040) | Phyllosphere microbial communities from UC Gill Tract Community Farm, Albany, California, United States - DLSLC.R1 | ecosystem: Host-associated > Plants > Phyllosphere > Unclassified | place: USA...
TAATCCACAAAAACTATGATCAGTAAGGTTATGTTGACAATGGAGAGCCGTATACATGGAGACATGTACGTACGGTTCGGGGGCGGGTTAGCAGAGACTTACCACCGCAAGGTGGCAAAGCGCTGTTAGCCTAGCCCACTAAAAGAGATAGCAGATCTATGCGATATCAACAAGTTGCTGACTTTTCATATTACCAGGCATACCTTTGCCACCACTATAACGCTTAACAATGGTGTGCCTATAGAAAGTGTATCTTAGATGATGGGACATACCAGCATTAAAACAACACAAATTTACGCAAAGGTACTGGACCATAAGATTGGTTCTGATATGCAGAAAATCATTGGGAAAGTAAAGTGACCTAGGGTTTTTAGTTGATAAGGGTTACATTCTACGATGTTTTCTTCAATTCGTTCATTAGAATCTTTAAAAAAAAGTGCAACACTCGCTGTATAGCATTTTTATAGGTATGGATCAATATTGTTTTAAAATCGTTAACGCTCATCGTTTAGGCAAAAGAAGTTATGTGAGCTTTTATTTTAAGGGTAAACGGATAAGGGAATATTGCGGTAAGCGTCTGAAGTTAAATATTTTTCCCAATCACTCAGAAAGTGTTACAGAGAAAAACAGATTGTTGCGAAAGCTTAAAGTTGAGTTAATAAAAGCAGTGAAGGCAGGTAATTATCCCTTGGTAGCTAATGATCTTCAATTAGATCTTGAAGTCAATGATAAGTCGGTTGATGCGAGTGATTTTATGACTGAACGTTTGCTTGACTTGGCCTTGTCGAAAAAGCTGAATGCAGGACTTAGCTTTTCGTACTTAAGGAACTTAAGAGGGGTAGTAGAAAAGTTTAAAGCATTTTTAACTACAGATGAGTTAAACGCTGATATCCGTAGCCTGCAAGCTCGTCGGGTACAGCAATTTTTGGATTCATTCAGGTCTTCGGGTTGCCACTACATGAATAAGCGAAGGGAACTGGGCGCTATTTTCGCGGTGATATCCAGAGAGATCGATGATCCGCTATCACTGATCCAGAAAACTTCGACATTACAAAGAAAAGCCAGGCTTCATAGCATTTATGAAAAGGAACAGTTGAATAGTTTACTAAATTTTTTAAAGGATAGGGAACCCAATTTATACTTATGTTGCCTGATTTGCTATGGATGTTTTCTCAGGCCTCATCGGGAGATCAGGAATTTGAAGGTTGCACAAATCCGTAAAGACTGTACGGAAATCCACCTCTCGGGATCGGAAAATAAAAGTGGTCGGGTACGGATTGTTTATATTCCGGGATATGTAAGATCAGAATTAAAGAAGTCCGTAGAGGGACTGTCTGATGGACAGAATATCTTTACCAAGCAGCAATACGCTTATAATATGACTTATTTTCACACCAGGTGGCAGCGGTTGAAAAAGGAGATGTTAGCAAAGTCCCTATTGATGCCACTTCAGACCATTTACTCTTTTCGTCATTCTGCCGCGGTGAATGTATATCGGAAAACGAAGGATCTGGATATCATCCAAAAATTGATGGGGCACTCGGATATGATGGTGACCATAAAATATCTTCGTGGCCTGGGGGAATACAACGATGAGCGTCTTAGGGACTTTATGCCGGAGCTTTAGGATTGCTGTTAAGCTGTTGTCCACCGCTTCTTTGCGGCCTGTGAACGACCGTTCCACAACCCTTAGCTGTTCACTTTCGCTGTTTACGCAAAAGCTGTTATGGACACGTTGATTTGTATGTCAAACAGGATTTCGGTTTTTGGATCTTTATACCTGGATGACCAAGTTTTTAATGCCTTTGATGATGCTATTGGCTTTTTTAGCATGATTAGGATTCCTTAAGTTTCCTGGCTTCCGATTTTGAGCAGACTATCCAAATTCAGTGTGGAATCTGCATTTCCGGTTCTTCTTCATTAAAGTAGGGCTTGCCGAACTTCTGCTGACTCCTTTTTTTGAAATGAAAAAGGAACTTTTGTATAATCCATAACCCCTCAGAATTTAGACTTACAACCATTTTAAGAGATTTGTAGATAAACTTATATCTACGAATCTCCCAATCCTGTTTTATTAATCATTCTGGTTCACTCCACCAGACTAAACTCCCTTTTAGAGGGTGATAAGAAGGCTGGTATCTGATATACCTGCAGGCAATAAGTTCCCGCATGCATTTATGATAAGTAGCAAACGATGCTACCTTGGAGTAAGCCATCAGTTTTCGCCTTGTAACTGAAAATGGTTCATGGAAACTGTTTTGCTGCCAGCATATAGATATTGCGGTAAGGATACTGATATGAGTGGACAGCAATTTGCAGTCCGATCCCATTTTTGTAATTCTCAAGATGAAGAGGTTTTCAAGTTTTCTACTTTTGCTGCTGATCATTCCCTGCCCTCCAGAAGCTTCGTTATATCCTCCATCTTGTAATACAACATTCCTCCAATCTTAGTGTATCTCAGTGTTCCGTTGACACGAAGGTTCTGCAGGGTGCCAGGTGATATGTTCAGCAGCTTTCGCACATCGGCACTCTTCAGCCATTGCTTGTTTTCAGGTTGCCCAGGTCTGATGAGTTGCCTGATCTCATTAAGCATTTCTGTCTTAAGGTTTTTTAGGTCTTCCTTAGTGATTAGTTCTACATTCATTTTTCTTTCCTTGATTTAAGTTTACCATAAAATATTTACCCATTCCTGATGTCATGTGTTCCTTCTACCTTAGAAGGCTAAAAAGTAACACAATGCTTCTCTTAGTATTTGATCTGGCACAAAGAAAGATAAGGGCAAGAGTTTTTCGCTACCATATAGAATTGCATGGTAATGAATTGGTTAGAACTAAAATGTATTGTGCATGGACTGAATAAATATCAAATGATATTTAGTCTAGCTTTTGGAAATGGCAAGCTATTTCTATTTTCTTTTAATCTCCCTGATCTCGAAATGATGATGGTCTGGCGGAACAGATGAAGAACGATTTCCTGGGTTGCGCTTGTCTTTAGGGAAATAGCGGCGAACCCGGTCGAAGTCAATTTCTTTGTGGTCTTCGCAGAAATATTTGCATATCATTTTTACCCACACAATTTGAAACTCTGAGAAAACTAGCTCTTTACGAGAGGGCAGTTTCACCTCTTGCATTTGGATAATCAAATCTACAAAACTCAGGAACCCTCCTTTAGGAATATCGATAAATTGCTTGGTTTCTAGGGCGTTTGCTTTCTTAAGTTCTGCCCTAAGCGTTTCAACTTATTGGTGAAGCGCATAGATATCGGATTCTTGCTTAGCAACAACATCATCAAATGACTTATGAATATTCCACTTGTCAAATGATATTAATAACTTCCTTAAGCTTTCAAGTTGAACCACTTCACGCTGTGTCTTTACATGGCTTTTAGCATAAACGTCTCTACCGTTTAAGACTTTCAACTGCCTATCAACTGTGTCAAATAAATTTTTGAAGAATAACTCCTTGCTACTGTTATCAACGGTTTTCAAGTAGTAATCCAAATGATGTTGATAAAACTCTTGGAATCGAGTTTGTGGAATAGTGAAAATTCTTTTGAAAAGATGCTTTAGAAAATGTGATCGGCTCCAGCTTATTGGGTTTCCAATATCCAAAGTATTGACCGAAAAATCAAAACGATCACGGGGCTTGAAATAGATGATGCTCATAATGTATCGATTTATTCAAATATAATATTTTGGACTATGGGTTTATTATTAAACGTATTTTCAGTTATTGAGCCTTTGATATTTTCTCATTTCTATTAACGGATTTATACCGAGTTTTAAACTTCTCATTTTCTGCAATAACCATTTTTGAAGAGGAGTTGAATGAGTATTAAGCTAAGGTTGCGCATGTAATATTATCAGTTAATATTTTTGGGATTTTGGGGCATGATGTTTCGTAGAATGTTGAAATTTAAAAACATTGCTAAAAATGCAAAATGAGCTAATAAAAAAAAAGATATCGGCTGACTTTCTTATGTCAAGATCTGTAGTCACATCTCGAAGCCGCTCACTTGACCAGCAGGCTAATATTTAAAGTTTTCACCAAAATAGAAGTTAACCAAGGAACTATTGAACAAATATTCAAACTTTGACTTTACTAATTCTGCGTTTGAGTTATTAAAGTTGTTCTTGGAGATGTTTAAATCGCTTACCGAAATTTTACCATATTCAAATTTTATAGTATCAGCGTTAAAACTTCTCAGTGAGAAGTTGTAGGCAGCTTGCGCCGCGAGATACCTTTGATATGCAGATTTCGTATCATTGTAAGCCTGATGAATAACTTTGCTCAATCGGTTGTATTCAATTTCGGAGTCAATTCTGCTTTTCTGAAGTTCAAACTTCATCTCCTTGACCTTTAGGGAATTTTGAAACTTATTAAAGATCGGAACAGAAAGAACAAAATTTAACCCAAATGATTGATTGATCTTTAATTGATTATTAAAGTTGAGGTTAGGGTTTCTGTCTGAATAAAGGCTTCCATAGTTGTACCTCATAGAAAGTGTGGGATAAAGTGCTGCACGATCTTGTTGGATATTAGCTAATAACCTTTGTTCAATAAGTTTGATTTGTTGAAAAGCAGGTTGTTGGGATACTGCAATTTTAATTAAGCTATCAATATTTGATTGAGTGAGCTGTAATGATGTCTGATTGTTTTTATATAATTTAAAATTCAATCTCGTTTCTTGCGAAATGTTAAGAAGCTGTTTTAACTCCATTACCCTCAAATTATAAAGGTTTTGATTGTTAATAAGTATCACCTCCTCTGAAGCTTTCTGAGATTCGATTTTAAATACATCGCTTTCAGAGATATAACCTTGGCTATATTTTAGCTTCGCCAAAACCAACTGACTTTGGGTTGTCTTTACCTGCTCGGTGTTAGCATATATGAGCTCTCTTTGGTACAAAATGGTAGTAAAACAACTTGCAATTTCTATAGTTGTTTCATTGATTAAACTTTTTACTGCGGAGTTATTTATCTCGACTTCCTTTTTTGCGGCCTTAACAGCGGCTAGCTTAGAAAACCCAGAAAATAGTATCAAATCACCATTCAGATTTGCCGTGTATGTCTTAAATTGAGTATTTATATAGCTATTTGTATAGGGGTCTAATGCACGGCCGCTAGAAATGTTGTTATTTACATTTGCTGCAATCGTGGGCAATCTATCAGCTCTAGCGGACGATAATTGCACATTCGCAATTTTTTCTGAAATGATTGACCGTTTAATTGCCAAATTATTGTTTATACCTATTGAAATTGCAGATTCGAGTGTCAACGAGTCCTGTGCAGAAGCTAAAGGGCACAGATAAATGCTGCAACATATTAAAGCCACATAACGAAAGAAATTAGGAATATATTTAACCATGATCGCAAAAGATCTCATATGTAGGGAAATTAACTTTCAAGGTTGTTCAAAATTTTCTTTATGATATATTCATAAAGCCTCATCCGTTCGATAATAATATCCCCGTTAAGTTTATATCCAGCCCTTAAGTTGATATTTTTGTTAAACTTCTCTAGTTGCACCAAACAGTAAAAACTTTTATCAACATCTGAGTTGGATATGTACGAAATAGTACCTTTTATAGCGCCATATTTGTAGTAGTTGAAAGCATCAATTTTTAGATTTACAGTTTGGTTTCTTTTTATATAGGCAATTTCCTTTTCAGGTAGGATGATCTTGGCATAAAAACTTTCAATATCGGGTGCAATAATGCAGATAAGCTCCCCGTTTTTTAAGTATTCAATATCCTGTTTTGAATTAAATAGAGAGGAAACTGTTCCATTACTTTTTGCCAAGATTGTAAGTTTATTTAAATCTTCTTGCAGATAAGGAAGATTATTAATCTTTATATCCAATTCTTCAGTGTACTCAGCTTTCTGCTTTTCATGATTTGTAATTTCATTTTGTAGTTCAAGAATGTTTATCTCAAGGTCTTGATTCGCTTTTTTTAAGTTATTTGATAAATTTTCAAAGTCATAATTTTTGATTTTATATGTTGATTGGATCTCCATAGCGTCTCTCGAATCTGTAAGTTTTTTTGATTGTTGTTCAACAAGTTCAAGCCTGGAAATTGCACCATTTGCGTATAATATTGAGTCGGCCTGAAATTTTTTCGCAACAATCTCAGATTGATTGTTCGAAATTTTTATTCGGTCATTAAGGGCCTTAATATCCTGTTTTGCTTTATCCTTATCAATCCCGTTAATATTTGCCTGAATTGCCAAAAGCTTTTTTATTGACTTAATCCTGTCTCTACAACCAGAAATCAGTTCTCCCAAAATTGCTATCCTTGTTTTAATACCCGAGATTTCTGATTTCACAGACAAATATTCAGATTTGTTTTTTTTATTCTCTAGAACAAACAGGGTATCCCCGATATTGACATGCTGTCCTTCATGTACATTTATTTTAAGCATTTTGGCATCTCCCGGACAGGTGATCTTCAATTGAGGCCTATTGGAATACACGGCACCATCAACGAAGGTAACTGTATCATTTACCTTTAAGAGGGCTAGTATAAAAATTACGGCAATCACAAACACAGCGATTATTCGAAATATTATTCCAATGAAATTAATTGCAGAACTATTTTGATAAGGAAAGCTTTCCATTTTGGATGTTTAATTTCTTCGAAAAATGAATGTTGGTGATTGGTTCATGGGATATGATAATAAAAGTCCGATGCTGATCGTCGTTAATTAACGTTTCTGTTTTTTCCCTGCTTTCAATATCCATTCCTGATAGAACTTCATCAAAAATTATGAAAGATGCACCAGAGAAGAAAGCCCGAAGCAAAAGGATTTTTTTCCTTTGTCCAGTGGAAAGATTCTTGCCATTTTCACTAACAATGAAATCTAAGCCTTCATCCTTAGATGCAATAAACTCATATAAGCCAATTTTCTTTGCGAGATCCAATATTTTTGCAACAGAAATTTCTTTACCGAAACATATATTATCCTGTAAAGTATCATTGAATAGAATATCTTCGTTTGTAACCAGCAAAATTTTATCTCCTAATTTGTCTGGATCATAAAAGTTACGGTTAATATCATTTATCATTAGAGAGCCTGAATCTGGTTCGTAAAGAGCTGTTAAAATTTTGCTCAGCGTTGATTTACCACTGCCATTCTTCCCCTCGATCAAAATCTTCTCTCCTGAATTCACGGTAAGGGAAATGGCTTCTAGATTATAAATGTCCTTACTGTAACCAAAAAAAAGATTTTCCAGTTCAAGCTTATCTATTTTAAAATCGCTAATCAGTCCCTGTCTCTCAATTTTGCGAATGCTATTTTCATTAAAATCTAAATGGCGTTTCAAGATCACTTCGTTTTCCTGCAATGTGAGATTTTCATCCAATATACTCTTAAGAGAGGAAAATATTCTGCCTGACAAAGATATGAATGTAATTACCTGGCCCAAAGTTATTAACTGGTTAGCAATCGCTGCCTTGCTTAACATATAAACGATTACTACAGAGGAAATGCTGATGATTAAACTTATAACTACCTTATTAATCAAATCAACATATCCATTTTTCAGTTGAATTTTTAGATATTCCGATATTTGTAATAACACTTTATTTGACTGATAATATTCTATTTTAAAACTTTTAATAACCTGTATACCTTCTACCTTTTCAAACATTTTGGAAAGAAAGGCGGCTTTTTTTATATACCTTATGCGTTCATTTTGCTTTAAATACGGTGTAATGGCTTTAAACCAAAGATAGAAAAGAATCATTACTAGAAACACTATTAACGAAATCTTCCAGTTAATGAAAAACAATATCGCCAATGAATAAACAGCTACTGAAATGTCTACCAGTATTGAGGTGAAAAACCTTAGAAAGAAAGTCTTTAATTTTAAGGAATCACTAACCCGTTCAATAAGGTCGCCTTTTTTATAGGATTGAATGTAGGGTAATGAAAATTTGTTAATTTTTTCCTCAAAACTATGGAGAAAAAATCTGTCGAGAACGTTCGCAAGATGAATTCCTACGAATGACTTGAAGATAGATGTGACCAGATCAAATATTTTATATAGCATCAAACCAATCGCAAAAACAACAAGAAGATTCAGATTGTATGCGGGTAAAATGTTATCAATAAGAATCTGGTTGGAAAATACTCCAATTTGTGCAATACTAGCTGAAAAAAGTGCGGCAAATATGTATATGTACCAAATCTTTTTAAAGTTTCCGATCTTTTTAAATACAAGCCAGTATAGATTCTGATCCACCTGAGTAGTGCCACTTAAGTCTTTTTTTTCAAAATTTTTAACAATAAGTATCAGGGGTGCCTTGATTTTTATCTTATCTCTATTGTATTTTAATGTTTTAAAATGTTTAGGTACTGTTGAGATATCTTGATTCTTCAGTAAATCAATGAGAAAATTACGTTCTGTTATAGAATCCTTAAAACCAAAGTTTTCAGTAAGGTAGTTAAAGTAAGTTAATTTATTGAAAACCTCTGCATGATCATTTGTTTCTAAAATATCCTTAATGTTGAGATTGTATTGTTCAAGATTTTCGGAACATAATGCATATAATTTGTCCTGGGTTGTAGCGAGATCCCAACTGCTTTTGGAATAATAAGATCTTTTCTTGAGCTCTTGTAGTGAGAGAAAATAGGTCTTACCGCCATCTGGGTCCCATACTTCAAGTTTTTTTCGTTTTAAGCCCTTTATCAATAAATAATGAAGGCCTCCAGGATTTTCGATTGGAAGAATAAATGGGATCAATTCTTTTAGAGCCCCTAAGTCAGTTTGCATTGAGTTGACATCAAGCAGTTTAAGTTCTGTTAAAAAACCACCCGCGTTTAAAAAGGAATTTATGTCTTTCAAACTTGCACCTTTTTCGTCAAGTGGAATTCCTTCTTCAATGTAATTTCTTGATACCTCAACCCCAAATAGGTTGAATACGCTTTTCACTACACTTATGCCACAGTCATTACTTCTGAGTTGTTGGTCAACTACCTTATTTTTCATTTATGAGCCTTTTGTTTGACTTACCAGTGATCTCATAAAATTGGTTATTTTCAATTAATAAAGCTCTTGTATTTGAACCTGATCCGCGTGTGGGTTGTTCGAGGTCTATTCCAATAAGTTTACCATCGTAAAATCCCTGGATATTTTCGACAATGCTATGCCCAAAAACTATTTTGTCAGCGTCATAGAGGTTTAGTATTTCCGTGACTTCTGTAGAACTTAATTTTTTTTCTGGAATTCCTCGGTACCATAACGGCCCTTTTTTGCCAAAGATTTCTTTCGCTAACGGTGAGTCTTTAATTGAATCCTTAGATGAGCCATAATATTGTCGTCCAATAAGATTAATATCCTTAATCGATATTTTTTTTTCTAGAATATTTTCACTTATTCCTGCGTGTACAAACAGAGTGTTCCCAATCTTTTCAACTATGTTTTTACTTCGAAGCCACCTACCAATCTCACTATTAGCACCGAAGATCTCATTGGAATAATCAAGATGCATAGCCTGAGAAAGTTCAATGTATTTTTTCCTTACATAGCGAACATCTCCTGCCATAACCATAGTTTCATGGTTGCCCAATATATAATGAACATGTCCTCCGACTTTCTTTGCCTCATCTTCTAAATTGTATATTAGCCAGAGGCACTGTGTCACCTCTAAACCTCTATCTAGCAGATCACCTATAATTACCAAATGGTTATTACCATACTTCCATTTGAGAGAATCGTCAATTACACTGTTATCCTGTAGAATTTTTTTTAGTGCATAAAAATTTCCCTCTATATCTGATATTGCAAGTATTTTTTTTGCAGCAGGGTAAACTTCCGGTTGGATATCTATGCTACTTTTAATTACAATATGAAAATTATCTATGGGATTTTCATTTATAACCTTAAAACTCTTATTAATAAACTCTCTTTGGGGTTTGCTTTCTACAACATACTTGCCATTTATAAAGTAGCCTAGAAATCCGGTTCTATTTTTCACTATTAAATAAGGACCATCATCTGTTTTTTTTGAAAGGTCCGGCTTATCACCTCCCTCATTAAATTTTATTTTCACCGCACCTGTCATTAAAGAAATTACCAGACCTATTATCCAAATGGCGAAAAGACCACCAATTATATATAATATACGTTTTTTCATTATTGAACTATTTTTTTTACTGAAATAAGTAGGTCATGGGCATTGGCGTATCTTTCTTTGGGATCCTTCTTTAGACACTTTGATAATATGTCAATCATTTTTACAGGTATTTTCTGATCTTTCAATAAATCATAATTAGGTTCATCGTTCAGTATACTTTTGGCAAGAGCCTGCCAGTTATATCCGCTAAAAGGAAGTTTTTTAACGAAGACATAATACAGTATGATACCTAGTTGAAAAACTTCTGAGGCGTGAGACGACTGGGTTTTGCTAAACTTATATGTGTGAATTTTCGCCCGTTCAGGTGACATGAATTGAGGGATCCCACCGTGCAGGTTTTCTGTGTTATTGCCTATCAAATGAGAAAAACCAAAATCGATAAGTTTGACTTCCTGATCTGTTTTCATAAAGTTGGAGAGATGGATATCTCCATGCAAGATATTGTTTTTATGTAAATGAGCAACCGAATCGACTATCTGCAATACTATGTCTAGTTTTTCTTTTATATTGTAATTATTTTCTTCACAACTAGTTATCAAAGATTTGCCCTTTATAAAGTCCAAAACCCCATAATCTAAATCCTTTGAAGAAAAATATTCTTTCAAATTATAAATATTTTGATGAGGAGGTAAAGATTTTAAAATTTCAAATTCCTTTCTAAATCTTTTGAGATATACGAACTTTTCTCTATTACCTGTGAAAATCTTAAGTACACATTCAGAATCATCTTTTGCCGCAAGGTAAAGCTGAGTGTTTTTCCGTATAGAAATACTCCCTTTGATTATATAATCCCCAATCTTATCACCGACATTATATTTATTTATTGCCTCAAATTTTGTATTTTCAACATCTTTGTCCTGTATTATAAAGCCTAATTTAAGAGTCTCTAATATTATTGGCTTAATTAGCTTAATTAGGTCAGTCTCCGTTATATTTAAGATTATTGATATTGTATTTATTAATTGACTGACTGAAATCCTACCTTTTTCTTCAATTGTCTTTAAAACAAAGAAGATAGATTCTGTGATTTCATATGCACGCTTGTGGGCGCGGCCAATGATGAAAAATTTTTCGCCATTTACTTTCTCCAGTTTATACAAAGGAGAAAATTGTATGTATTTCATAAAAGTGTGAGAAATAACAAATCAGCATCTGTTTAGATGCTGATTTCAAAAATTAGGAATGTTGAGATTCGAACATGTCGCTGAAACTAAAAAACATACCAGAAATTGTCCAATTATTGTTTGTAGTATCAGTTGCGGCAAGTCCACCAGTTACTGGAGTTAACAAATTAATGTTTTCAGTTGTTAACTCGGATGTCAATTTTTCAAGTGTAATTTTCATTTTTTTTTAATTTAGATTTGATAGTAATTCCTTAGAAGCTTAAGCTTCCACTAAATCCGAAGAAGGTTCCTGATAATGAAAATGCGCTCCAGTCAGTATTTGTTTGCTCTAAACCTGCTTTAAGTTCTGAACTAGCAGTGATAAGACTGATGCCTTCTTGATTAAGTTCCGTTTGTAGTTTTTCTAATGTTAACATAGTTTTGAAATAATAGTTTATCCGTACTATACGCAGGGTGTTCCGGTTCTCCCTTTTACTTTTATCTGATCTCCGAAAATATGATAAAATGTAAAAGAAACAATTTTTTAACATTAAATTAATATCATTTAATTATATGTGAGTAGTTTTAATTATACATTTAAATCAAAACTGTAAATTATGCGCTTGAACACCTCAAGAGGTGGGTTTTCAGAGAATTATTTTTACAAGAATTTTAACCATTACAGAAGATGCATTTTGCGATTAGAAGAATTGAAACTGTTTATCTGAATATTTTTATTATCAAAGCTAGAGTATATTATTCCTTGAAAAATTTTAAAATAATTTTACAACTCATCAAGTCGATTAAAAAATGGTGTCTACGAATAAGGTGTTTAAAAAAAATTGCTAATTTTCATATCGGTTACTTTTCTCCACAGAATCTCCGATCAAAAGCCGATGTGCCTCCACTTTGTAATAATCAAAATATGAAAATCAGCAAAAATTTACTATAATAGAAGGCAAATTTGCCCAGGATGATAAATTTAGATGGCTTCTTATATATTTATTAAGTCCAACTGGTCACAGTATTACGGGCAGTTACTTAGTACATTTTACCAAGCTTTATTGTCAGTTTTTCTTGCTTATAAAATCTTAATAAACTAGACCATAGAGGATTATTTAATAAGGGTAGTTTAGTTACAATTTAGGCATTGAAAGTGGACGTATTTCGAAAAAGAAAGAAATTTATTTGAACAATCAATGTTATTTTCTAACTTTAAGGAAAGTCAATTACAGTCAAATAGTTGCAAAAAAAAATGGTGATCATATAGTGAGCAGTTCGCTTGAGAGTTATTTAAACTGTTTATTTTCAAAGTTATACGGGATTGGTTCGAGTCCCGTCCATTCCGCAACAAAAGCCTTAACTTAAAAAGTTGAGGCTTTTTTGTTTCTGAGGGTTTTTGATTTTTCTAAATACTCACCATCACTTTTTTAAATAGTTTTTTAATCATGCCAATCTCATTGGAATATTGTGTCTTTTTTCTGCTCCCGAAATAAAGTGTGTTTTGTAACTTTTCCTTTCCTTCCCAAATCACCTTTATTTTTCCTTCCTCAACTTCATTCTTGCAAAGAAAATCGGGGATAATAGCCAGGCCTTTTCCTCCAGATAAACACCGTACAATAGAGTTTAAATTCGGAACAATGTAGTTTGGCCTGAAATCGGCATGTTTTCCAAAGTTTAATTGCCAGAAGCGTAGTAAATGTTCCATGTCGCCAGCCGTACCATACCATTTTTCTTTCCTCAGCCAGGTTTCCATTTCAGCTAAATCCTTCTTTTTCACCAGTGATTTAAATTCCTTATCATCGGTGTCAAGGCCGCCAACTAATACGATAGTTTCGGATGAAAATGCTTCGTGTTCTATGTTGGGAGAACTTCCTTTCTGTGGTGTGATGATGAGATCAAGGATGCCCTTGTCTAATTGATCAAGCATTTCAGGATATTCACCAAAACGGATAATCACATTAAAAGGTAAAGAAGAAATATATTGTTCTAGGGTAATCTGAAAAGTTTCAAAACACATTCCGATGCTAATGGTAGGTGTATGTTTTTCAGTACTTTTTTGAAAATGCTTTTCAGCATCTTCTAATTTAACCAGTGGCTCAATAATAAAATTATAAAGTGCCTTTCCCTTTTCTGTCGGACGCATCTTTCTTCCGGTTCGTTCAAATAACTTGTAGCCAACATAGTGCTCTAACGAACTCAAGTGCAAACTTACTCCGGGCTGCGAAATAAATAAACTTTCTGCAGCACCCGTTAAAGTGCCGCTTTTATAAATCGCCTTAAAACTTCTGTACCATTCAAGATTAACCATAGTATTATTATTCTGATACAAACCTATGAATTAACTTGTTTTAATAATAGTATTTCTAGTGGTAATTTTGAGCAATCAATAAAAATAAATAGAGATGACAAAAATATTCATCATAAACGGTGGCCAGAAATTTGGTCATTCGGGAGGTAAATTTAATGAAACAATTGCCTCGGAAACTGCAGACTTCTTTTCAAAATTGACTGAATTTGAAGTTAAAACCACTAACATTAACGACAATTATAATCCGGAAGAAGAAGTCGCTAAATATGTTTGGGCTGATGTTGTTATTTATCATACACCAATCTGGTGGTTCCAGTTGCCTCACGGTTTTAAAAAATACATTGATGTGGTTTTTACAGCGGGACATAAAAAAGGAATTTATATTAGTGATGGCCGCAAAGCTGATCATCCAACGATAAATTATGGTACAGGAGGCATGTTGCACGGAAGAAAATATATGGTAACTTCATCATGGAATGCTCCCAAAGAAGCCTTTACTTTACCAGATGAGTTTTTTATGCAAACCAGTGTAGACGATGGACCACTATTTGGTTTCCACAGGATGAATGCCTTTATTGGCATGGAACGCATAGGTGGAATGCATTTTCATGATATTGAGAAGAACGCCAATGTGGAGAGAGATTTAGAACTTTACAGGTTACATTTAGCACAAACTTTTTTAAATACCGAAATATATGAGCATCTATCTAACAGTAATAGTTAAAAGTAAGCCCGAAAAAAAAGAAGAGTTGAGAACACTCTTGCTTAACATGGTTTATCAATCAAGAAAAGAAGGAGCCTGCATTCAATATGACTTACATGAAGTAACTGATTAGGATATTTTTATTTTTCAAGAAGAATGGGCAGATCAAACCGGACTGGATTTTCACAATGAACAAGAATATTTAAAAGATTTCGTTTCCAAAGCGGAACAGCTGACTGAAGAAATTGTGGCTTATAAAACGGGAAAAATAGCGTAAAAAGCTATAAAGGGTTTCCAAATGATACTGCCCAATAATTTCGACTAAAGCCAACTCCGGCTTCTTCAGTATTGGCATCCATCATCGCTTTGCAATGACTCACACTGTTTTTCCATGCATTGATCACCTGGTCTGAGTTTGTATAACCTTTTCCCAGATTCTCACCCTTAATATTTCCCATGTAGCCGGCTTGCATTACCCTCTCTTCTGGCGTGGTACCTTCCGGCGATATATGTGAAAAATAACTTCGTTGATCCATGTCTTTTGCATGAACCATTGCGGCATTATCCAGTACTGCACTGGGTTGGAGCGGGCGCACTGGCGGCATATAATCTGTTCCGCAATTGCAGCCGGTCTGCCTTAACAGGTTGATCTCCTGGAGCAGGAGCTTCAGGTCGTTTTGCTGGGGCAAGGTCTCTGATTTTTTGCAACTCAGCAATAACACAAAGCATACTAGAAATCTAAATATCAGTTTCATTTTAGGTGATTTATTGAAGAGGAAGTAGTAAACACTACCTCCCCATTTTTCATGTCTGCTTAGTTTAAAAAGCTCTTTCCCTGCCCATATACACGTTCTTTATATGATATAACGTATTCTCGGAAGGGCCTGGAGAACCACTATCGCGTTCCATTTGCATATTAATTATTAGCCACATGGCCTTATTAACCGAATTGCTCATTACATGTCTGGCTACCCAGGTATTGTCAATATAATAATGACATTCCACATCAGTGGCATTTATCTTATTATACCAGCATTTATAATTATGGAATGATCCTGCGTTAGAAACGTTCGTTAATTTATTTTCCCAGGCGCCGTCGTAGGTGTTCTGCCAATTGGTAGCACTTCCTTTAAATTCCATAATATCGCTTTCCGGTGGCCATGAATTAATGCCGGTAATCCAGAAAGCAGGCCAGGTTCCTCGTGCGGTAGGTACTGCAAAATCACCAGAGATGGTATAACTTGGAAACTGATCATTAATCAATACTTGTTGTTTTGCATAGCAAGCACCAGAATTATACCATATGGCTACATTTGTAAAACCGTTAGCGGTACTATTGCCCGGCGAGCTCGCTAATCGTGTGGCTGTGATGGTCATTGTTCCACCATTTAATGAAATCTGGTTATGATTGGTTGCGCTTCCCGCCATGCGTGCAGATCCATTATGGTCTGTGCCCCATGGATAATTGTAATTCCATTTGACCTCAAAGTTTCCATAACTGGCGAATGAGTCGCCTTCTATTAATGTTTCCCATGCCTTAACGCTTCCGGCTTCTGCCTTAATTTCTTTGTCTTTTTTACACGATAAAAATGCTACAGACAGGCAAACGAATAGTGCAATTGATTTGAATGTTTTTTGATTACTCATTTCTTTGTTTTTAGGTTGATATTTGGTTAATTTTTAAGGTAATAATCGTTTCTGTTTTGTGTAGACCTCCTTTCTTTAGGCTTATTGATAAGTGATGATGGACTAAAGAGACATTTCCTATTCCTGAAATTATAGGCAGACTAAATTTATTTAAGGGAAAATCTGCAGATTTCCCCGGTTGGCTGATGCTCTTTATAAGAATTTGGTTAGATTATGAATCTCAAATACGCACTCCATTTTGAATTCTTAGTTAGTATTTATTGTAATCAAATATAGCTATATATTAATCTGAAAAGCAGGGGGCTAAATGGTAAATATAAAGGGGTAAAATAATTTATTTTCATTTGAATATCTCAAATACAGTAGTTTAGCATTTTTTGTCAAGCTCAAAAAGATATTGTGATAACCATAGATAGCATCATTTAAATTGCTTCTATTGATTATTTTAAACGTTTTTTTAATAAATGAATAGGAATACAAGCCATTCACTTTTAGGGATGTGAAGACCAGGAATGTATTGTTTATAGAAAGAAAGTAAAAGTGGAAATAATACTGCATAAAAAACCGATCAATATTTCTCTTCGATAAATAATGATCGGTATAACTTCTTTAGAATCCGGGATCCTTAATCTAAAAGTGTCCAGGTTTTTCTGGCCTGCACCTGCTGTACAACTTGCTGCTCGGCAACAACTATATTTTCTTTGCGTTGACCAATGTATTCTAATCCGCTCAGCTTATTCCAAAGCGCAACCAGTACACTTAAGAAATCATTCACAGTAACCATAGATTGATTAATTTGTTTATGATCGTAAACAAGTTCTATCGTTTTAGCCAGAAGCTCCTCAAAGTTTCCTGGTGTTACATCTTTCCATTCGTAAAAATATTTGAGTAACTCCTCACGCTCTTTGGGGTCTATCAATTTAACAGCAGTAAAAAATATGTGCGCTAAACTGGAGAAATAACCAACCAGCACCGTTGGCGATTCCCGGTACGCAACATTCCTGTATTCGTAAAAAATCCCCGCCACGAAATCCACTATCTTTTCAGAGATCAACCTGATGTTTTTACCCAATGGTGTGATGTTATCCCTGCCGCTGGTTTTATCAATAATTTTGAAAGATGCCAGTTGCAAATCATTTAGTAAGGTATTAAATGATTCATAATAGCGGATTAATGCCGGATGACTGGTAATGGTAGAACTAGGCGGGATATAACTGGTATTAATCGTTAACCTTCCGTTTTCATGATAAACCTGGCCTATTGTTAAGAAGTAATTATCAGGCATTTGACTGGCAATCTCCGTTTCTGGTAAAACCACGATACTGTATGCCTTGGCCAGTTCCGGATAACGCAGCGGACTCTCCTCAGGGTCTGGCGTACCGGCTGGTATCCTGGTAAAAGGGTTCACAACCAAAAGAATATAGTAATTGCGTGGCTCTGACTGACCAAAATAATGGCTATGCATTAAATTATCCATCGCATCGCTTTGCAATATATCAATATGAACCCCTTCGGGAGTAAGGGCATTACAATACTTTACCCTTATTTCGATATGATTGGTGGCCTTCTCCACAATCTCAATATCGTGTGAACTGTTGTAGCCTACAATTGGCGGTAAGAAGCCATAATTGCTGTTATGAATGTTAAGAGATATGGCATCCCTTACAAAGTCTTGTAGATAAAGGTCGTTGGCAGTGAAATGACTACTGGATAGTTTCATTCCATTAATCCAGTTGATCGACTTATGTTTTAGCGGCTTAATCATAATAGAAATTTTTAGAGGTTAAATAAAGATACCACTTTCTCCTACTTCGTTAGGTTTGTTAACGTTTTCGGTTACTCGTTTTGCGTAAATGGTCATTTTTTCTGAAATGCCGTTTTCAGTGATATCTAAATCCGGATCTATAAAAATATTTCGTTTAAAGAAAGATGTCTTAATAAAGAATATCCACCGGTAGCCATCTTGATACTCATCTCTGAACTCAACCGGGTTTTTGCCGAACTTAAGGTTATAGTCATCAATAAATTTATGAAACCAGATTCCGAAATTCATATTTTCCGGTGCCTTAACCTTTACTTTTAACGGCTCCGGATCACTGCTTTTTTTATAAAGCTCCAGCTCTAAAACCAATAGTTTATTAAAGTCCACGTGGTCCATATTAATATCCAACGGCGTTGAAGGATATTTCCAGATTTTGTAGATTTCGGAAGGGATACTAAGTAGGGAAACATAAGCCCACCAGAACATGAGCGGCACAAAAAACCAGGTAATACTGCCAGCGCCCCACCAGCCAAAACGAACACTACTTAGCCAGTTAAAGGCCAGCTGATATAAATACACTGATAATATAGCCGAAACCAAAGTGGCGAAAAAGATAAATATCTTGCGATCAAGTAGCTCTTTGGGATAGTATTTGGTTAGTAGATAAACAAATATAGTACCCGTTAAAATATAAAATATACAGCAAATAATATAACCCCAGGGCATAAAATTAAAGTTTAGAAAACCCAGAAAACCAGGGATTGCCAAAATAATACCGATGACAAGAACACTTACAATAAGTCGTTTGTTATTGAGGAACTGATTTTTTTTGTTAATGATGGAAAGTACCGCCGTTGAAACAATAAAAATCAGCGGAAATAGTAGAAAGCGAATAAAAAAAGATTGAACGTCCATTAATTTTTAGATGTGATGTGTTACAAATATAGTATCTTTAGTATTTGGTTGTTATGCTAATTTGTTCTATAATATTAATTTAACCTTAACAAACAAGCCAGCTGAAAGTTTAGATGGGAAAAGAAACTTTAATTCATAATGAGCTCTTTACAGATTATAAAGCGGTGGCTCATGCTGCTGACTTAATCGAGCGCGAGGTAATCGATGCAGATCGCATAGAAATTATCCCTTTGGGTGCAGATAAACGCGCCTTCACTAAGGATATTGAGCAGAGCGCTGTTTATTATTCAGAAAAAAGGCGTCAAGATCGTATCCGGATCAGTACCAATAGGGAAAGTTTGTATGACATGTTACCTGAAGGGCTCTTCCACAGACCACCAACAGGAAGCGCCGGGATGGATGAGGAATCAATGATTAAGGATATAAGGGATAGGAGAGAAGAAGAGAAAGAGGCCCGGTTATTCTTTACACCATTTGATGCAGAAATCAACCATGTAAGAATCATGACAGAGCTTTATGAAAATAAGCTCGATAAAAAAACAACTTATTCCGATCTCAGCCGGATTTTCGAATTTGGCTGGGATGAATTTAACCTCTTAAATAAAGAACAAAGTATTATCTGGATGCACTTATTGCCAGAAATTCAACAAAAAAGAAACGACATCAACTTCGTATCTAAAGTGCTTACTGCTTTATTTAATTTACCAATTCTATTGGTAAATGCTACTGCCCATATTGCCCCTGAAAAAATTGCAGACGACCTTCAGATGCAGCTTGGAAGCAGTGCCCTGGGCATTGATACCATTATAGGAGACAGTTTCATTCCGGAGAATGAGGTGTATCATATTAATATCGGGCCAACTACTCCACAAGAACTCGTTAAGTTTATACCGGGTCAGCAAAACAGGGCTATTTTAGACATGGCCATTAGTTATCTCATGCCTATTGATGCTGAAGTGACGGTAGAATTGCTCACCGCAACAGAATTACAGGAAACCCTCCTCACCGCTGGTGGAGAAAGCGCCTACCTCGGTTACACGGTTTATATCTAGACCATTTTATAAACCGATGGTTTTAACATCATCCGGTAATGTATATTCATGGCGCTTCTGAGTTTTAGTTTCGCCAGGGTTAAACTTAATAACTCTTCCCAGTCCTGAATGGTAAGTTTTTGATTTTCTGCCGGCTCAATAATGATATCTATTGTTTTAATGAAACCGGCATTCGGCTTATTATCCATCATAATTCCTTTGGCTAAAGTTACACCGGCAAGTTTTTGCCCTAATTCGTAACGGCAAAAATTAATTATATCAGCTTTGGTAATAATTCGATCTGCTGTTGTTAACCCGTATTTGTAAGCCTGCACCCTGTTGCTCGCATTTAATTTCGTGCGGCCTCCTTTCGTCTGGCTTAAGAAAAAGATGCTATCTGCGTTTACCTTATTATTTTCATATACAACCAATCGGCTCCCTGCATTTATATGGTTGGCTTCTTCGGCCTGAGTGACCCAAATGTCTACAAATAAAATATCAGCATCGTCTATTGGTTTTAACAGGATATAACTCGGCAATTCCTTAATGTCTTTAAGGGCAGAACGGCTTTTCTGTTCAATTAAGGCAATGTTTTGTTCTAGATTTTTTAGAATAGTGCTTAAAAAATCAGGTCCGTAGGCAGAAAACGCGGCCTTTTCATCTCGTAAAAGCTCAAAAAGGTAATCAACCAATTCTTTTGCGTTTCTGGTGTCAAAGCGCTCGGTTCCGCCGTATCTAATGGAGAATGAGCCATCACCTTTTTCATTTTCATTCGTATAAGGAATTTCATTATAGCTGTTACCATGATTATCTTTCAGGTTTTCTATGGCCAACATTTGATCCGATTCTTCTGTCTTAATCGGGATAATGTTATTCATGATCTTTAGCCTGTGTTTAATCTGGGTTAGCCTCTTATTTACAACAGGGAAAGCATTAATGTAAATATGAAGCTCGTTCAGCATTTCCTGATTAATGGCAGCAGGGAAAATCACTTTAAGCCATCTAACCTTTTTATCAATCTGATTAATTTCGGCAGGTTGAAAGATATTGGCTAAAGCAGCTGGTAATTCTGGTTCATTATCGATATTAAAATCATTCAGATCACCCAGGGTGATAAAGCGGTTGCTGTAAAATTGTAATAGATCAGCCTTAATTAAATTCAGCAATTGCTTATGATGAAAGGGTGCTTCGATTTTTCCGGTTAAAGGTTCGTCCATAAAACGTTCGGTATATGCACCTAGCTCATTATCCTTATAAAACCACTTCCCTAAAGAAAGAAGATCATAAGTGTTTTCTGGAACTGAATAATTTTTCCAGTCGAAAAACAAGTTAAGCTTATTAAAATCCATCCAGTTTTTTATGCCGGTTAAACCGATATAAATAGTGTTTTTTTCTACCGCATAACCAGGAAGCGTATTTATTACCTGTTGCTTATTTGATTTATCTATGCTGAAAAGTGTATTTCCGGTGGCTATATATTTTATGGCAGCGTTATGAACCTTAACCGTATGCAAGGGGCCGAAGAAGATGTCGCTTTTTTTTGCTTTGTCGTTTTCCTGCGGAATATTTTTCTTATAAGCAAATTGGGTATATGGCGAAAGATAATCTTCCTCCTCTATAGGTCTTGCATGCATAATGGCGTGCGCTGGTAAAGAAGAGGTAAGGTGATCAGGTGCCAGAATCCTGCTGATTTTATCAAATATTCTGTTTTCTAAATTTTTAACATCATTGGCAACATTAAAAAGCTCATTGCTTAAAGCCTCAATAATCAGTTTTACCAGCGGATCGAAATCATTTGTATCTTTAATATTCCAGAAATCTTCGGCATTCTTTAAAATTCTATTTCTGATTTCATCTTTTGATGAATAAAAAACTGGTTTCATGTGTAGGATAATTGAGGCGTTTTTAATTAAGTTGAAAGTGGACTTAGGAATAATGCTGTATTAAAAAAATATTTTTCTCCTGTGGTTTTTATTAGTGCTCTAACGGTAATATCAACTTTCTTTTTAATCTCGGTAATCTTACGTAAAGGATATACGTTTTCTACTTCTGTAATCCGGACTTCAACGGCAATGTTATCTATTCTAAATTCATAGTCAGAGATCGATTTCAACAGTGATTTGCGGAATTTTTCTTCCCAGAGGCTTTCGCTCACAATCAATTCAAAGTCGAGATCCCAAATCTCACATCCAAAATCCTTTCTATAACGGTGTTCGCCATAACGGGTAAAAATGATCAGTTCTATATGGTTCGAAATCGATTTTCCAAGGTCAGTTGGCTGAAGCCCAGTACCTGAAAATATGGAGTTAAATCTGAAGGGTTTATTGAAAAAATTTTCAGACATAAAAATTTGGCTTAAAGTTTGTTAAAAGTAAAATAAAATAATTCTCTTTTATAACCAAACACCAAATATTAAAAATTGTTATTGCAAAGTTAATTTGAAAGTGCACGTGTATTTTAAGTGATGTTGATTGTCGGATTAATTATCGTACCATTACTAAGTGAAACATTAAAGCTCTATGAAACCCATTAACGCCGTCGAAATTAAAAGTTCTTACACAAAGTTTATTTTGAACTTTTTATTTTTAACTCTTTTCTCTATCTTCTGTATTTATCTCTTTTTCGCTGCTTCCGATTATGAATATGCCTTACTTGATAAAAAAGTGAAAGAAGCAGAGAAATTATCATACCTCAGAAAAGACATCAATACCAATTTTGACCTTATTCTGGTTCGATTCAAAGAACTTACGCAATACAGGGATTATAATGCAAATGAAATGAGTAAACAAGGCATTCTGCTGGGAGATATTCAAACGGCTAATAACCGGATTAAGGATTTAATCTCCAGAAAAACAGAAGATAGCCCAAGTTTTGACTTGTATGGAAAACTAAACAACAATGTTGGTGCAATGGCCGATTTGCAGGATTCACTTATTAAATCAAGAGGCGATATTCAGCGATACAAGGAGCAAATAAACGACTGTCAGCGGGCTAATCAGTCTGCAGCAAATAGAATCAGAAACGGTAGATACGGCAGATAATTAAAATATTATGATTAAAGTAAGCATAAAAGAAAGACGTGAGCAATTCTTGTTTTTCGTTGCGTTGTTTGTTTTTACTGTCGGGCTTTTAAGCTTCGGTATCTTTTACAGCAATAAATCGAGATACGAAATTTCAAAAGAAGAACTGGAAATTAAAATCGGCGAAAATGAAGTGTTCGAAAACATGGTGAAAGAAACCATGCCTACAATAGATACTACTTTTAAACAAATTACCCGCTATAACCCCAATGTTCAGGCCGTGTTTTTAAAAAACGATATTCAGTTATCGTTAGGGTCTATCAGAGCAGCATTTGATCGCAAAGCATCAGATTCCCGCTACAAGATTTTTGTTCAAACCTCTCAATTATATGATAGGCTGTTTTACGACAGACAGGAACAAAACAGAAACATTAGTGATATTGAATTACATAAAAGGCAATTAGACGACTGCATTACCAACAGAAGACAATTGCAACAAACCATCTCGTCAAGATAAACCTCTAAAACAAAATATAAAAAACGCTACCTATGTCCGACTCAAACACCAAGCAAGTTAATTCAAATTCGCAGGGCTATGTTATTTTATACATCCTGTTGGCTGTACTGCTCTTAACAGGCCTTATCTTTTTATTTAAGAGTTCTTTATTTGAAAAAAGAGCAATTGATGCGAGAATTTTAAAAGATGAAATCTACTTAAACGAAGATTTAGTTTTTACAGATAATACCCCAAAAGCTTCTAAATGGCTTTGGGAATTTGGTAATGGTGAAAAAGCCACAACGAAAACCGGATCATACCATTACACCAAGCCTGATACCTATATAGTACGCCTTACTGTTGATGGTGAATTACGTCAGGAGTTTCCAATCACCGTAAGAGACACCGTAAGGACGCCGGTAGTAGATAGCGTACTTACCATCAGCGGACCAACAGCTGGTTTGGTAAATGAAGAGATACGGCTGGAAGGAGACGGGGAAGGTAAAGATTTTGAATGGTCTTTCGGTGAAACCGGCCGTGTAGATGTTAAAGGTAAAACAGCTTTGTACACCTACCGCGCTCCGGGAAAATTCGTTGTTCGCCTCAGATCAGACAAAGCACGTAAACCTGCTTATTTAACGATATTAATTACAGATCCAAACGCAGAAATTGTTGAAGATTTTGTTGCGCCCGGCGATGGTGAACGCAAAACAATTGATGATATCAGGGCCAGGTTGCAGGCGATTGCCAATGGCGCAGACTTCAATTCCAATTACTATTATCTTGTTAACAAATACATGTGTAACAACGAAAAGGTAACTGTAAACGTAGAAATGAACGGGAAGAAAAAACAAACCGATATTTATTCGTATTGCATGGGCTTAACTTTTGGTGGTGAGATAGCGATAGACGAAGCACAACTTACCATAAAGCCAAATTCTACCTGTGCCAGTTTGTTAAATATTAAACAACATTCAGGAACCGTACAGCCGGCAACAACAGCAGCAACTGATGCGCCAGCTAAAACAAAATAGATTAACCTCTTTACCTCATTCTAAAGCTCATCTAAAACCACTATGAAAAAATATTATGCCTTAACCATCCTGTTTTTAGGAATATCCTTTGCCTATGCGCAGTCGCCGGCATCGTTTGGCAAAAAAGTAAAATATATGCCTAAAGCCTACGAAAGGCCGGCAGAAGCCATCAACATAAATGACAATACCAGCAATAGCAGTTTGCCATGGATTGTCTTTTCAGATCGTGAAGATAATTACACCACAACAGCACCGGGCGGAAGTTTGATCATGAAGAAAATCGGTTTTATGGAACCTTTTTATGTTTCGAAATCAGAAAATGGCTATCTGAAATTAATCAAATACAAAGCTGGGATGATCAGAGGGAGGAAGATAAACGATAAAAAAAGTGCAATCAGTTATGGTTGGATAGCAAAATCGAAATTATTGCTTTGGCAGCGTGCATTTTCTAATCAGAAAACCGGCTATGCAGAAAAGTCGATTGGAATTATTAACGGAAAAAATGCACTAACAGAACCTAAATTCTATTTTGATACAACCGATTCGATCCTGGTTTATAATACTCCGGAACTAAAAGAAAGGCGAACAAAAGTTAGGCTACATGAAATTTCTTACATCTATAAAAAATCTGAAGATGGAAAAAAATATTTAATTGGTTCTGATGATCAACTCGTGGCAGATACAGCCTTAAAAAGTATCTATGGCTGGGTGTCTTCAGAAGTAGTTCACAATTGGGGAGACCGTTTGTACATTACGTCTGCCAAGCCAGGGAATGAAAATAGTGATGACTCTACTGCAACCGCTATTAAGAGTGGTACAGATAAAGGCACTGCCTTCGTTGTAGACCCTTTATTGCCGCAAGAAAACCTGATTTTAAAAAGTGTACCCGTGGTTTCTGATGATGCTGGTTCATATAGCGTCGGCATTGCAGCAGATGTTTATAATAAAAAAGACAATAAAATCTTAACCATCAACGGTTCTTCACTTTCTTATCAAGATTATCTGAAGCTCCGCAAGAATAAAAATAAAATTAATGTGTTGTTTGTGGTAGACGGAGGAAGTTCGATGACCAAATACCTTTCAGGAATGACAAACACCATATCTTCCTTCGAAAATATAATGACCGATTTTGGCAAAGGATCCAATGTAAGTTACGGTGGTGTAGTTTATCGCGGCGAAGCCGGATGTGCATTACAAGGAATTTTTGTTAGTCCGATTCAAAACGACTATAGAAAACTGATGTCTTTCTTATCTAATCAAGCTAAAAATACCCTTAGGTGTAATGGTGAAATTGCTGAAGGACCTGTGTTCGAAGCTTTAAAAGCGGGTTTAAGCCAGTTTAAGGCGAAGAAAAATGAAACCAATTTAATTATATTAGTTGGGAGCACCGGGAATACAGGTGGTACAAATAACTACCTGATTAACGAATTAAGCGAACAGGTTGCTCAGTCAGATGCCAGAATTTTAGCGCTTCAGGTATACAGCGATTTTAACCAGTCGTTTAATGATTTCGTTATTCAGTCACGTAAATTGGTTTCAGAATCGGCTATCCGCGCCGCAGAATACCGAAAAAATACAATGGTTAAGGGAGAAGGATTAAAAAGTTTCCAGCCTTATAATACCAGCCTGCAAGATTCGATTTCTTACTATTTAGATTATCCTAAAAATAGCTTAATTCAAGGTGGGGTGGTTTTTCCAACCAAAGGATCTGTAAATTCCAACCAAAGCATGACGATTGCTTTACGCCGTTTTGTAAAAGAAACGAATATGGATATTTACAATCAAATCAGTTCTTTGGATAGTGCATTTCGTTTAACCGGTATTTCACGTAAAAATCTTTCAGCAGAGGTAGAAGGCTTGCTCCCGGCTCCGGTTGATGCAGAAGTTGCAGATCGCATGCCGCATAATGCCTTTAAATATTATAGTACAGCAAACGTATCGGCAGAGGTTGTTAAAAATCATCCATCAACATTACAATATGCAATTGTACTCAATAACATGGAATACAAACAGATTGTTGATGTTTTCTCGATCATGTTAGGCCAAAACCTTCAGGCCGATCAATCCTCTTTCAGAAGCAAACTGGTTAAAAACTATGTTAAAATGCCAAAGCAGTTGTTGGGAATGAAAACTTCTTCGGGTGATATAAAGGCGTTGACATTGGCCAATTACATTAAACTGGTTACAGGTTTGCCTTTAAACAATGAATTCCTTTCAAAATATAAAGTTGGAGATTTGAAGAGTACATCAAAAATGCCACTCGATCAGTTTGAAAGCTATATTAAACTATTAAATCAGTCGGTAGAACAAATAAAGAGAGCTACTCAGATTGAGCAACAATTTCTATCAAACGGAAAAACATACTATTATATCACCGAAAATAATTTTAACCCGGCAGTATTGCCAAAAACCAATTAAGGGATATGGCAATTACAAATTTAAGTGAATCGGTAAAAACAGCACTGCACATCGCACAGTCGTTAGCCAAGGAATATAGAAATGAAGTTTTTACTGCTGCGCATCTGCTTAAGGGATTGATGCATAAAGATGTTGGCTTACGTTCGTTTGTTACTTCCATTGGAAAGGATGAGGAGTACATTAGCGAGTGGGCGGAGGTTCGGATAGAGGAGCAGGCAAAATCTGCAGGCTTAAGTGATACCGTTAGTGGTGCGCCGGAAATTGCTGTAATTTTTGAAGAAGCAGATAACGTACGCATTAAATTAGGACTTGATTTAATTACTCCGGTATGTGTACTTACTGCGTTGGCAAAGCCTGGGATTGGTTTTCAGTCAGATCAGTTAAAGTCTTTCCCTATAAAAGAGAGAGAAATTTTAGACCTCTACGTAAAAGATGAAGAAATTTCCAGGGCAGTTTCGCCTGATAAAACAACGGCGAGCGGTGAAAATAAAAGTACAGGAAATGCTTTATATAAATATTGCATAGATCGTTTGCAGATGGTCCGTGATGCAAAGACTGATCCAATTATAGGTCGCGATAAGGAAACGCGCATGATGATGGAGATCCTTTGCCGGAGAACCAAACCAAATGTAATCCTTACGGGAGATGCTGGGGTAGGTAAAACAGCTTTGGTTGATGGATTTGCAATTGATATTGTGAACCAGAATGTGCCAGATAGTTTAAAGGCGGTTCAGCTTTTTGAGCTTGATCTGGGATCGCTCATTGCCGGCGCATCTTATAAAGGTGAAATTGAAGACCGTTTAAAAAACATCATCAAAGAAGTTAAGCAGTTTGAAAAAGCAGTGCTCTTTATTGATGAAATCCATACCTTGTTAGATAGTAAAGGGCCGTTAGGTGCAGGTATCGGCAATTTGTTAAAACCAGAGTTAGCCCGTGGAGAAATTACGGTAATTGGCGCAACTACCATAGATGAATATCGTAAAATTATTGAACCAGAACAAGCTTTTAGCAGGCGTTTTGAAGTGCTTCAGGTCAATGAACCGAATGAAGAAAGTACGATAAAAATGTTGCAAAAACTGTCAGTGAAGTATGAAGAACACCATACTTTGAGCATTGAGCCCGATGCTTTGGGCGAATGTGTTCGCCTGGCTAAACGCTACATGAAAGATAGAAGACTCCCCGATTCTGCTTTTGATTTGCTCGACAGAACTATGGCTGCTATGAAAATGATGAATGATACATCTAACCAGGTGATTGATAGTTTAGAAGCAGATTTGGAGGCATTAAATATTAGTGAAGGGCAATCAGAAGCAGATCAGTTTGCAGATTATAAATGGTTATTTTCTTTACTTCAGGCTAAATTAAGTCCGGTTCTACTGGGCCGTTTAACCGATGAAACCCAAACAGATGCTTTTGAAACCGCAGATGAATACAAGGCCTATATCAATAGCAGTCTTCAGGAACTGAAGAAATATGCTGCGGAAAAGAGCGATAAAATTACCAAGCAGGATATTGCTTCAATAGTTGCCTATAAAACTGGTATTCCAATGGGCAAATTACAGGCAGGCGAGAAAGAAAAATTGCTTAACATGGAGCAATACCTGAAAAAACGGGTGGTTGGGCAAGACCAGGCACTCAAAGCAGTTTCTGATGCAATTTTAGAATCCCGAAGCGGATTAAATAAAAAAGGTCAGCCCATCGGATCGTTCTTTTTATTAGGTCCAACCGGAACAGGTAAAACCGAATTGGCTAAATCCATAGCAGAATTTCTGTTTAATGATGAAAAGGCAATGATCAGGTTTGATATGTCTGAATTTAAAGAAGAACATAGCGCCGCTTTACTATATGGTGCGCCTCCAGGTTATGTAGGTTATGAAGAAGGTGGTTTATTGGTCAATAAAATCAGGCAACAGCCATATTCTGTATTGCTGTTTGATGAAATTGAAAAAGCACATCCATCAGTTTTTGATACCTTTTTGCAGATCTTAGATGAAGGCCATATGCACGATCGTTTAGGGAAAGAAGGTGATTTTAGTAATTCGCTGATTCTTTTTACCTCTAATATTGGTAGCGAATGGATTGCCGAACAAATTGGAAAAGGGGTTATTCCTGCATCAAACCAATTAATGGAAGTAATGGCCGGACATTTCCGCCCTGAATTTTTAGCGAGAATTTCGGAAATAGTCCCATTTGCGCCGATAAATGAAAGTAATGTGGTGCGCATTTTTGAAATCCAGTTAAGCAGTCTGGTTCAATCGCTAAACAAAATGGGTATCGAATTTGAAATTGCAGAAGATGCAAAGAAAATGATCGCTTTAGATGGGTTTACACCTAAATATGGCGCAAGGCAATTATCAGCAGTAATTCGAAATCTTTTACGCCGCCCAATCTCCAAATACATTATTTCCGGAGAAATCAAGAAAGGATCTAAGATTCAGGTCAGCAAACATCCGGAGGAGAATAAATTAGAATGGAGTATTATTCATCCTGAGGCCGCAACATTGGAACAAAAATTGAGTTAAAATGTTAACTATTATATTATTAGAAGAATTTAGCCTTAAACCTTAAACCTTAAAACTACATACTATGTTTAATTATGAAATTGGTGGAAACGAGCGGAAAATAGATACCTCGGAATCTTTCGCAGAAATTGCCCACAATAAAACGCTTTTTGTACAAAAATTAACAGATAACGAACCTATTAAACCGGAAAAGGTTGAAGGATTAAAAACGGTTAAGGAAGTTTTTGAACACTACAAACCAAATGTTAAAGTGGCGTTTGAAAAACAAGATGGTTCTACAGTTGGAGAAACAATTAATTTTAATGATTTAAGTGATTTTGGTGTAAAAAATATCATCAATCAAAGTAATTACCTCACAAATGTGAACATTGAAAGAGAAATGTCTTTGAATGTGATCAAACAATTAAAATCAAATAAAACATTAAAAGCTACCCTTGACGATGAAGAAACCAAAACCGCTTTCATTAGTGCTTTGAAAAACTTCGTAGATGAATTGGAGCAAAATAAATAATCTAAAACGCTAAGAAAACATGTCAAATCCTCAAGAATTAAACGCAGACCAAAACATATCCCAGGAAGCAGGCTACAAGCCAGCAGAGGGCAAAACCATAGAGAAAACATCACTTAAAGAAAACTTAGAAAAACTAGCGAGAGTAGGCGGTTTCGATTTGTTGGAAACTACTGTTGATGGACTACAGAATTTAAATCCCGAAAGAAAAGCAAGAAAGCAAATCTTTTTAACAGGAGATGAGAAGAGAAAAGAGCGTGAAGAGTTGAAGAAGAAAATTCAGCTTTGGATCGATGTGCTTGAATCTTCTTCATCCGTAGCTGATATGGTAGAAAAAAGCACTGAAAAGCTTAATGCTGCTGAAGAAAACCTGAATAAGAACATCGGAACGGCGCTGGAAAGTTCAAGAGAATTGGAGCAGGCATATAGATCAGTTCATTTGTTCTATAAGAATACTGAATCAGATAAGCTGAAAAATGTTGTGCTTTTAAATGCATCAATGGATCAGATTAAAGATCTTGATAACCCACGTTTCATCGATTATGTTGATGATGAATTAAAGCAAAATTACGATCGTTTAGATTTACGTAAAAACTATTCATTGATGGTTGTTCCCGGTTATATGGGATCAAATAAGGTTTTAGAGCGTTGGGGTAAAATTGCACACAGCAACAAAGCCATGTTGGTAACAGATTTTGCAGATTTAGATCAACCTGATGATGTCTTGGATTTATTCACCGCTGCAAATTTCACTGGCGCTGAAGCTTTCCGCTCTAATGTAATCATGACTTGTAACTGGCTTGTAGGTAGAGGTAAAGTTGCCGAAGTGGGTGAAGAAGATGATTTAACTGTTCCTGGATCAGCCGCCTTAGCAGGAAAGATGTATTACACCCTAATGTCTCAGGTTACTGCCGGTAAAAAACATGGTGCTATAAACGAAGTAGACGGCGTTAAGTTTGATCTAAAGAAAAGTGAGATTTCGCATTTGGAAAGAGTTGGTTTAGTACCAATGGTAAACGAATATGGAAAAGTAATGGCCTTTTCTGCAAAAACTTTGTTCAATGGCGATAACATTGGCTTACAAACCTATTCAGTTGTAAGGGTATTTGATTATATCACCAAAGTATTATTTGATTTCTTAAACAGAAGAGCATTTGAAAACTGGACTTCAAAAACAGAACAGGATTTAAGAGGTCAGATTGTGAAGTTTTTAGATGGCATCCAGGGTGCTGATCGTTTAATTGAAAGGTTTAAAATTATGCGTTTTGAACGCGATGAACAGCAAAAAGACAGAATCCATTTGGATATTCATATCACACCATATTTCCCTGCTAAGAGTTTCGTGGTAAAATTAGATGGTCATAAAGGGGAGGATGAAAGTACCACCTGGGCATCTGAATATAATCAACAACAATAAAGCATTAGTATAACATTTTATTGATAAGATGTTAAGTGTCTTCTGGCTAAGATTCAGTCAGTCTTAACTTTAAATATATCCTAGTTTAGGGATGGAAACCTGATCAATCTGATCAGGTTTTTTGTTTTTAATGCAATAGGTTAACAAAATCTTTATAGTTTTGTAACATCTACCGCCTCGAAAGCTAATATCAATATATAAATGAAGCAAGTACTTATCCTGAATGGGGATATAGAGAAGACGGTATCCACAGATTTTTTAATCAATGCCTATAAAAAGGGCGCTGAAAGTGCTGGTGCAATAATCAGGGAAATTGCCATTATTGATCTGATTTTCAATTCGAATAAGCTTTTTAATAACAGACAGATTGCTGAACTTGAACCTGATTTACAAAAGGCTTTAAATGCGATCAGACAGAGTAATCATGTGGTGCTTTTTTGTCCTGTTTATGTAGATCATATTCCAGCAAAAATTAAAGGCTTTTTTGATCGGTTATTTATGCCAGATCAGATCTTTATGGCGCAGCATCAAAATATTAACAATAATTTTAGTGGTCGTTCAGCAAGAATTGTGTCTATTTTAGACGAAGCAACTTTTAAGGAATGGAAAGCAAATAAAAAAACAACCTACCTTTCGATCAAAAAGGCAGTATTTGAAAAGTGCAAAATGAGCCCTGTATTAACCAACACAATCGGTGAATTACATTCTTTAGAAAATCATTATAGTCAAAAGTGGGTAGCTAAAATGGAAAAATTCGGATTTCAGTTAATCTAAAATGAACTATTTGTGGCTATTGATATGCCCAGAAGTGCTACATATTGTGTAAAAACGCTACATTTTTGTGGATTATATAATGTCTTGATGTAACTCTTCGATATTTTTTTAAATAGTATTTTTCAACATTTTGTGTCTCTATTTATATTGCTTAGACATTATTTAAAAGCGGTTTTATCTTTGTTTGTTGAAACTACATCTACGAACTTTCTAAACGTCTAATGAATTGTTGGCTTGATATTTGGGTCTAAATTAGCAGTAGCATCGCTACGTTAACCTATTTATTTAACCTTTAAATTTAGACACTATGGCTTTCAAAGCTAGATTGAATTTTTCGGGCAAGGAGTACGATGTACTTCATTGTGCCTATGCGTTAAACCGTGATGTAGATGCTAAAGGAAGACCTTCTTCCGGAGTTTACGGCGGCACCATCGACATTGAGATCGAATCAACTGAAGACACCTCAATTATCGAAGCGATGGTAAACAACCAGTACAAACCTATTACAGGAACACTTCTGATCAAAAAAACTGAAGAAGATGCTAAAATGAAAGAAGTAGATTTCGAAGATGGTTACATTGTTAAATATTCCGAAGGGATTAACATTGTTGGCGATCATCCAATGACACTTAAATTCCAGATCTCAGCCAGAAAGCTGAAACTCGGAAATGCAGAGCATTTAAACGATTGGCCGAAGGCTTAGCCGGGTTAGTATTGGTTAGGGTTTAGTGTCGGTTAGTTATTTCTAACCTGCTAACTAGTTTAGGATTTAGCTTTGTTTTATAATTTAGATATGATCTAACCTATCTAACCTTATAACCCCTAACCAGTTTAAGGTTTTATAGTTTAGAGATTTAGTCTAACCCATCTAACCTTATAATCCATCTACCTTTTAACCTGAGTTCATTCATTTCAAAAAATTAAAACTTACAACAATGGCATTTAAAACCAGATTAACATTAGGTTCAAAGGAATTTGATGTATTACAGTGCAGCTTTTCATTAAACAGAGACGTAGACGCAAAAGGTCGTCCATCATCAGGTGTATATGGCGGAACGATCAATATTGAAATTGAGTCTACTGAAGATACTTCAGTAATAGAATCAATGGTAAATAATCAATATAAGCCTCAATCAGGAACGATTACTTTCAAAAAAGGCGAAGAAGACGCTAAAATGAAAGAACTTACTTTCGAAGATGGTTATATTGTTCAATATAGTGAAGGTATTGCGGTAAACGATAATACACCTATGACACTTACTTTCGTGGTATCAGCCAGAAAACTGAAATTAGGTAATGCAGAACATGAAAACGATTGGCCTAAGGCATAATTTGTATTTCAATATAAAATATAGATAGTAAGAGCGATTGGTGAATGCCAATCGCTTTTGTCTATCAGATTATTTAAATCGAATACGCTCTTTTACGATACGTTAAACAACACCGAAAGGTGTTACCAGGCTTTTATGTTACTGTGGATTTTTCATAAAGCTTTTGAACGATTATAATTGAGCACAATTAGTATAAATCAACACTTATTTAAACCAAGCACGGTACGTGAATTGATTTTGTTCATAATGAACACCGCATGCCTTTCTGAATAAGTTTCAATTAATTGTTGGTCCACTGATTTATCGTCAATATGGAAAAGAAACTCATTGCAGAAATAAATATAGAGGGAAAAGAAATTACACATTTCGCATCTTTCAGCTTAAAACAGGCCTTTAATGATCACCATCATTTTGAACTTCGTTTTAATCATGATCATATGGGTGCTCCCGGCCTGATCACATTAGACGACAGCCGTGATTTCGTGGGGAAAACCCTTACAGCCTCTTTCGGGCATTCGCAGGAAGGGATGCAAAATTTTCTAGGCCTGGTATCTAAAGTAGAACTTTCTCAAAGTCATGGTTATCATGGTGTTTTAATTGTAAGTGGTTACAGTCCTACAATCCTGATTGACAGAGGCCCGGATCTAGGCTCCTACTTAGATAAAGACTTAAACGAGATCGTAAAATTAGCCACCAGAGATACGCCGGCGAATGATTTAAAAGTGGTGGCCAACGCTGCCAGAAGCTCATCAATTGACTATATTATTCAGTATAAAGAAAGCGATTTCGCCTTTCTTAACCGACTTTCTGCAGAATACCATGAGTGGTTTTTCTATGATGGTAAACAGCTTAATTTTGGAAAGCCAAATGTGCAGCCTGAAATTTCTTTATTTTATGGAAGAGATGTGCAGGAAATGCAATATGCGATGGAAATTGTGCCAATAAAAAATAAGCGTTTCTCCTATAATCCGAACCAGAATGAGATGCTTCAGGGTGAGAGTACCGGAAGAGTTGATGGTACACCCGATTTATCTCATGCCATTAGAGCCTCAAATCTTACTTACAGCAAAACCTTTAATCAGCCTTCATTAATCAGAGTAGATAACGGAAATGACATTAAAAATTTGGTGGAAAATGAAGAAAAGGCCAATACCAGTGAGCTTTTAAAGATTACAGCTAAAGGCGATAATGCAGAATTAAGCATTGGAAGCATCGCTGAAATCACGATGAGCCTTCGAAAAGAACTGGGATTCGTTTCAGAGAGCTTAGGTAAATTTCTCATCACCGGCATTAATCACCATATTAATGAAAATGGCAAATACCACAATACTTTTGAGGGCAAAATTTCTACAACAGAACGCCTTTTAGTTAAAAACTTCCATAAGCCACAGCCCGATATGCAATTGGCCGATGTAATTGATAACAACGATCCAAAGGGGCAAGGGCGGATTAAAGTTAAATTTAAATGGGAATGTTTAACTAATGATGTAACCGAATGGCTGCGTGTGGTTACGCCTAGTGCTGGTGTTGGTGAGCGTGGAAATAACCGTGGTTACTTTGCAATCCCAGAAATTGATGATCAGGTGATGATTGCTTTCGAGGAAGGAAACATCGCCCGCCCGGTGGTTATGGGAAGTGTTTATCATAGCTCAAGTGTAGACAGCAGCCCGCTGATCAAAAATCACTTAAAAAGTATTATTACGCGAAGCGGCCATCTAGTAGAGTTCGATGATGATCCTGGTTCGCAGGGAATTAAAATTACAGATATCCATCAAAATATTATCCATATTGATACCAAAGGGAATAATATTACCATCACGGCTTTAGAAAACATGACGTTGAATTGCAAGAATATGCAGATTAATGTAGGAGAGAATATGGGAATACAAGTAGGGAAAGATCAGTCAACAAATGTTGGAGACAATCAAACAATCTCTGTTGGAAAGGATATTAACACTTCGGCCGGCAATAACTTTTCCCTAACAGCCACGGGAGATATACAAGAAAATTCTGATAATCGAACAGAGATGGTAAGTAAAGACTTCTTAAGGCATTCAGAAACATCGAATGAATTAGCGAGTGAAATTTCAGTATTTAGCGAGCGAGAAAACATGACTTTGCAAAGCGGGAAAATTGTAGAAATAAATAGTGCTGAGAAGTCAAAATTATTTTAGCTATGGCAATTCTTAAACGATGTGTTAATATGACATTAAAGGTCAATGATACTTATACATTACAGGTAGATAATAAATTAGAGAAAAAAGCAGACAAGATCAATATAGAAGCCAAGTATAATAATTTGGTATTGGCCTGCAATAAAAAAATAGTTGGCAGAGGTGGGAAAGAATGATTATAAAAAATTATAGATACTTGCTATCAGTCTTCTTTTTAACATCGATAGCAAGTTGTAAAGCACAACATATGGACGAAAAATTTGATTGGACAGCAACAATTTCTGCACCAAAAGAATACCCTGTAGAAGTATACCAAGGGGAGGTAGCTGGTAAAAGTTATGGGCAAAGCTTAAGCCATCTCGGACCAATTGCTGTTGGATGGGGACTTGTAGCTGGAACAATTTCAACTGATCCTGATGCCAAAGAATTGCCAGATTATTTAGGGCTTACATGGGTTTCTTTTACAGATCGTAAAGCTTACTCAGGACAATTCCAACTCCCTAAAGAAAAGATACTCAAATTATTTAAAGAGGGATTCAATAATGGAATCACAAAGGAAAAAGAAACTTACAATACATTTATAGTTGGTTTGGCACCAAAAGGAAATATAGTGGTATGGATTGAAGGAAGTGGCAATCAGGTAGAAATAGCCCATTTCATAGGAATAGAGAAAAAGGTTGATAGTACGAAGTTGTCAGAGGAAGATAAGCATTTATTTACACATAAATATGTAGATTATGTTATATCAGACACAATGATTGTTGAGCCAAAATTTCAAGCTAAAATAAAAGCTGAAGGATATGCTAAGCAGGAAGTATATACATCTACTTATAGAGAGAAATTTAACTGGGCACCAAAAATTGTTTTGCCAGCTGGTTATAATCTTACAAACTGGTCTTTCATGTTATGTAATGGAGAAAAAGAATACATCTTGTCTGGAAATAATTTGTTAGAAAAGCAAAGTCGCTCAATTCCATACCTGTTTAACGTAATGTTCATAGATAGTGAAAACAATAGATATGAAGCTGATATTGTGATTTCACAGGATCAAAGCTATTTATCGAACTTACAACAAAACGGATTGGCTACATACATCCCGGTAGATTTTGAAGTGAATGAAATTAACAAAATTTATAGAGCGCAATTAAAAAAGGCTGATATAACTGAGTTGTTAATCAACATAAATCCTAAAGATAAAAAACTGACTTTAGATTTATTACAGGACTCGTTAAAACTACCAGTTAAACAGTTTGAATACCAAATAAAAAACTATGGCAACTAACGTTAGTTTTGGTACTTATGCACCACCCGGGCCGGTAGATAGAGGATTAGAATATCGCTTTGGAATGTTCTTCGATGGTACGCGGAACAATAAAACAAATACTGAAGGGCGTAATGAATATGAAAAAGCCAATAGTCAAAAATCAACAAATACAAACGATATAGCTAAGGCAAAGGCCTATGAAGAACATGGTAAGGATGATGCAAAGAGTAGCTATCAAAATACATATAGTAACGTAGCCAGAATGCTGGAAGGGTATAGGAGAGGTAAAATATATATAGAAGGCATTGGTACAACCGATAAAGGTGGTGATGATACATTAGGTTATGCACTTGGTACGGGAGAAACAGGCATTAGAAGTAAAGTAGAAAAAGGATGTAAGTTATTAGCAGGCCTATTGCCTAAGGGTAAGGAGGTTTCCGTGCTAATATTAGATGTGTTTGGGTTTAGCCGCGGGGCAGCGGCAGCTAGACACTTTGTTGCGGAAGTAACCCAAGGTGAGTTTAAAGTCAATTTAGATCCTTCTTCTCCATTATCTAGTTGTAAAGATGACTATTCATCAATGACCATACCGGCATATGGCTACTTAGGGAAATTACTAAAAGATGCCGGGGTGATTGTAAAAAGACTTGAGGTTCGTTTTTTGGGTATTTATGATACTGTTTCTTCTTATGAACCAAGGGCTACCTCTATAACCTCAACTGCTGCGCTAAACCGTGATTTTACGAATGATGTAGCAGATCTTAATCTTAATGGTATTGGAAAGGCAAAATGTGTTTTTCATCTCACAGCAGAAAATGAACACAGGGAGAATTTTGCTTTAACCCATACACATGTTGGGCTAGAGAAAAGCTTGCCAGGTGTGCATTGTGATATAGGTGGTAGCTACACACCTGGAATTGAAAGGCTGGATGAACTTATCAACGGATCGGAAGAGGTACAAATTAAAGAAAAAAACAGGTTAATTTCAGAAGGATGGTTTACCGAATCCCAGTTAACTATACACCCCTATAAACGAAAACTTTCTGGCGAACGCAATCTTAAAAATACGTATAGTTATATTCCTTTACATTTAATGATAGACTATGCTTTTGAGTTTGAAGAGAAATTTCCAATCAATAAACCATTACTCGAAACTCAAAAATATGATGTTTCTAAAGACGCATTGCTGGTACGTGTAAAAAAGAAACTTCAGGATGCTGTACATAAAAATGTTCCAGCTTATGTATTTAGGTCGCTTAATGATCTACACCTAAAATATAAAGGATCAAAATTACCAGAACAACGTTATGCAGAATATCAAAGGGAGTTAAGTGAACAAAAAGATTTAAGGAAATTAAGAAACGAATACCTGCATTGGTCTGCTGAATTTGATGGAATCGGGATGGATCCAACGCCCGATAAGGTGCGGGTTAATTATTAAATTTTATTTATGAAAAAGTATTTAATCATAAGAATAGGTGTTTTGTTTCTGGGTTTTTTGCTCATATACATGTTTGATCACTGGGATTCATGGTTTAATGAAAGCACTTCAATAGGTGGAAATAGTGGAATGTCTATACCTATTGGATATTTTTTAAACATAGGCTGGATTATTTTGTGGTCTCTATTCTTCCTCATAGAAATATTGCTTATCTATTTTAAGACATCTGGTGATAAGCGAAAAATATCATATAATCTAATCCTTATTTTGGTGGGCGTTATTTTGTTTTTGATATATAATAAAATAATAAGCAGTTGATTTAAGCATAAATATCTGACAGAAAGAATAGGATATTAACTGTAAAGTATTTATTGAAGCCATGAATTACAAGAGTTTATTATTTGATGATATCAATTCGGTCGAGAAAGAAAAGCCCTCTTTTGTAAAAACTGATAAAGCAAATCAGCCTGTTCAGTTTGACAAAAATTTTGGTCTGGAGAAGAAAATCGAAATAGAGGGTAAAAAACAACAATATGGTTTGACGATTCTTTTTGAAGAAGAAGGGGCATCAAATGAAATCAAATATGAACTCTCCATAATTTACTTAGGCTTAAGTAGGGAACAAAATTTCTTATATCAGTTAGAGCGGACTAGCCCGGTATATGTAAATGAGGTGATTCCTGATTTACTGGCCGATAAACTAGCTTATGAGGCAGGGAAAATTTTTTATCCACTTATGGTAGAAATAAGAAAGGATGGAAAATTTCTAGCAGTAAAAAACGGAGATGAGATTAGAAAAAGGTGGGTTAAAACTAAAGCAGATATAGAGGGTTATTTTGAAGGCGCTTATGCCTCAAAATACATTCAGTTGATGAATGAACGCTTAGCTGAAGATGATTATATACAAATCTGTTTTAGGGATGATTGGTTTATAAAGACTTATTTTCAGTCGATTTATAAGCCTTACAATCAAGGTTTAAAAGTAGGAGAGAACTTACACTTTCCCAATCTTGAGCCTATGTCTTTAGGTTATAAAACAGTTGAATGTGTAAATCCGGTTACCAATCACTTTGGCGCGATACAGTTAGAGCATCAAGGTCACCTGGAACAAGATGAAATACAACAAGCAAGAGGTAATTATCAAGCTAAGTATATATTAAATCCAGCCTCAAAGGCTATACAGATTATTCTTGCCGAATGGACTGTTAATGAACTTACAGAAAAAAAGGTTACGTTAAAGTTATTCATCATGGGCGAGCTAGATAATGATAAATTATCAACAGAAAAGACATCTTCATCTATTGAAAACTTGGTTTTTATAGATGATAATAAAACTAACAAAAGGAAACAAGGCTTTTGGAACAATTGGCTTAAATAAATAGATATGGCTGAGAAACATATTGTGGTACAAGGAGCGGTTTGTTTATGCAATTTCGGTACAGCTCCGGATAAGCTAAAAGTTTTAACCAACAAGAAAGATTATGCAAATGATGATCAGGGAAGTAAAAAACCGATAGCTACCGATAAAGACATCGGTACAACCTTTGAAAAAAATATGTTTGGTTCGTGCTCAAAAATGTATAATAAACCCTGTACTGCCTCGGTAACAAAGTGGTCTGGCTTTTACGAAGAAACCATGCTATCCAATGGTGGAAAAATTCTGCTGGAAGATAGCAAGGCAACCTGTCCCATTGGCGGTACAGATTGTATTAAAATTATCAAGCATGGGCAAATGGCGGAACCAACCGCTCAAAATTTTGAAAACGTTAACGATGAAGTACAGAAATCGCTGAATCCCATGATCACACCCCGGGATATGCAGGGAGCGGATGATTTAAATGATGGCGTTATTGACGGTTAATTACGATCAGGCTAAAAAAGATGGCAAAAAAAGGTGTAAAAAAAATAGCTTGGAACGGAGAAGGCACGGTTTATAAAGATAAATCTGTGCCAGGGCATTCTATTGTGATAGAAGGCGGAACAACCGTGGGCTTTAAAGTAGGCGAGTGGTTTCCCGGTACAACGGAAGCCGAAAAGAATAAGCAGGTTACTTGGTTTCGGCAATCTCACGATAAAAAGGTAGATTACTTTAAAGATACCCGGTCGAGCTCAAAGCCTTATACATTATTTATATCAAAGGCGCAGGCAGGAAAGGTTGGTTATTACATAGAAGCCAGTTTAACTGGTTTTAAGGATTTATCTGGTGATACGGGTTTATTTGTACGTGCCTATAGTCCGCCCCGGGTAGTAAGCTCATACTGGAGAGAAAATATTGAAGGGAATAATAAGCAAATTCATGAAGGTAACCCTACCCAGTATAATGTTCCGCTTCATTTACATTTAGAATTAGAAGGGTTAAACGGCTACAATTGTACGGTTCATATATATAATTGTGAGTTTAATCTCTTTGGCGATAATAATCAGAAAATAAGTAAAACTTATGCCGCAAAATGCAACAAGGGGGAATTGGATATTTATATCCCGGCAGGCGATGTTTTGCAATGGAGAAAAGAAATCGGTGCTGAGAAACCTTTAGAACAATTTTACGTTCTGTTAAGTGTAGAAGGTGCAAAGGGCTACGTGAAAGACACTACTCCTAAAGGTGATTTAAAGCATGCTACGCACCTGTTTATCAAAAATAGTTTTGGCAAGATATTGACCAAAGTTGTGCCTTTACCAAAGGGAAATAAAGTGATTACCATTGGGGAAGAAGAGAAAAAACCGATTAAGTATGAACCATGCAAATTCAAAAGTATTAGCATTACGGATAGAGGCGATTTTAAGTTGATTTTTGATGAAAATAATGCAAAAACGTTTGGAGTAGGCAGCGATAAATTTGTCTTAAGTTTGGACATATTTTATGATACAGATCAGGCAGAGATTAGAAGTGATGCTAAACCAGTTCTGGATAATTTAATTCAAGCTTTAAAACACAATCCTGAAATACCCTTAACAATAGAATCCTATACCGATATAAGGCAGACAGCAGAATATAACAAAGATTTATCTGAACGTAGAGCGAATGGTGTATTGAGCTATCTATATACCCATGGGGTGAAAAATGACTTAAAAGCACATGGTTATGGCGAATCCAAAGCATTACAGTTTATCTACTTAACAAATGAGGATACGCCTTTACATCAGGCAAACAGGCATACCATGATTAGCTTCAAGACCTATAATTTAAGGTCTTTGATGTATAATACCATAGTGCCCACTATTCTCTTGCCAATAACATTAGATATCACCGTTGATAAGTATGTAACCGAAGCTTGCCTGATGGGTAAAAACCCAAAAGACAAACACGATCATACCAAGGCACATTACCTGGAGCTAACGAATGAAAAAGAAGTTAGGAAGGTTGTTAAAGACCTATCAATTAACGGTGGCAAATTAAAACTGGAGGTTTTCGCCAATAAAACGCCAATGTTACCTATGCCCTGGTACTTAACGCCGCAACGGTTTGAAGTAAGTATAAATTCATGCTCCTATTTTCCTGATAAAAATAAGCCTACCCTTATTGTAAATGCATTTACAGATGCCCTTTGGATGTTTCATGCTACCTACGATTATGACGGAGATTATTTTTTTAAGCGTAAAGGTGTGCCTCAAAATGTAAAACTTATTAAAGGAATTGAAAGACTTTACGCCAAGTTAGAACAGTATATAGAATTCTATTTAAGATTTATAGATTATGTGCCTCTAGTTCCCGGAGGTTCTATTGTACAAAGGTGGATAATTGATTACATCCGTGAAGATGCAAAAATGTATGGTTTAAGCTATGCAAAGCGATCAAACTGGGTTGGCAATCAATATAATGTTGACGATGACTATACCGGTGATAATGCTATTGTAACTGAGGTGGGTATTTTAACACTAACACTATTGGTTATTGTAGTAGAAGTGCTGATTACCATACTGACCATGGGCGAGGCCGCAGTAGCTAAATTACCTAAACTAAAGAAGGCAGCACGGCTTGCAAAAAAAGTTGCCGATGTAATGGAGAAGATGGATAGTTTAGGTTTCAGTTTTGTTTTTCCTAAAGTAGCGTTTAACCGGGGGGTGTATTATGAAAAAAAACCGGATGGTAATGTCTATTTTATGCTGGAGGAAAATGTGAGTGCAAAGCCGATAATTGGTATCGATTTTAAAAAGGATTTTTCTTTGGCTAAACTCATCACCAAGGCTGCTATGGGTAAAAAGCCTGAAAAGCCTGAACCAAAATCTTTTCAAGAAGCAGCTGAACAACAGATTGAAGATAAGGTTGATGGCTTCACGAAAAGCAAAGTTAATGAAGGTGTACAAGAGTTATTAGACAAGGCGGGTAAGGATGCCATGATCACTATCGAATTCAATGGATCTATAGAAGCTGAGTATAATGTAAAGCTCGCTATTCCTGCAACACAAAATCAAGGTTATAAGAAAGTTACCATTACCAATTATTTGAATAAAGCTTTTAGCAATACAGAAGGAAAAGTTATTTCAACTAATACTGTAAAAGGAGATGCGAAATTGAGGTTAACGAATAGAATCGCCGTATATAAATGGCTTCCTTTAGTTCCATATAAATCAGGGCTTAAAATTGATAGTGTCTTTGCTTTAGCAATATCTGGTTATATTACACATACCCGAACTTATGGTTTTGAAACCTATGGAGGGCCATATTATCAGGATTCAATATATTTTTCTGGTATAAAAGGTTCTGTGATGATTACTTCCAAAATGAGTACCAACAAAAAAAAGGTTTTTGAAGTGAATCCTGATAATAAACCGATGCAGTTCACACTTTTTGAACATCAAAACATAGTTATAAAAAAAGTAAATTTATATTAATGAAGTCTTTTAAAAAAATGAGTTTAATGTTGGCCTTTTATTTTATTATACAAGGCTGCTCAAATTCTGAAAAACCCATCAAGAGTGAAATCATGGAAACAGATCCTAAATTAACAAGCAAAAACTATTTAGAAACGATTTTTAAAACAGTTAAACATTACCCGAATGAACCTTTCTATTACCTATTTGTAAACCATGAAGCCTGTTATTTTGAGATATTAGTGAATGGATTACCAGTTTATAGTTATTATGATCTCGGACAAGTTATAACGCCAATAGATATTTATTCTGCTATAAACAAAACTGGTAAGCAAATCATTACTTACAAATTATATCCTCAAACTGAAAGTCAAGAGGGATCAGGACTTAAAACGTTGGTAGATTGGACAAAAATAAAAATCGAAGTATTTCAACGCAATAAAGCAGATACAGGTAAAAATGCTTTTACAAATGAGAAGCGGATTATTAAGCATATTAGCTTAACTGAGTCTGATGGTAAGACCTTTATTGGTAAAGGTAAAGATTATTATGAATACAGTTTTACTTTTGATGCTATTGTACCCTATGAAAATACAGCATGGGAAAATAGTGTAGATTTAAGTAAAATGGATCAGAAAGAGTTATTAAGTAAAACGGAAAATGCCTATAAACAAGTTTGGCAAATGAAGGATAGTAAAAAAGAAGATGATTTTTTTGCTCTTCTATTTAATAGAGAAAAAGAAACTGCCCAATGCGAGTATAGCACAAAGCATGATGTATCCGAATCATTACAGAGTTATATGGAACCCATATTGAAGAAAGACTTTAAAATGCAACCATTAGAAGATTATAAACTGGTTTTATATGGGCGAGGGCGGTTGGTTTGTTTAGAACAAAATTCGCTGGATACAAGGTTAAGAGGTGAATCAGCATTATGGGCAAAATATAAAGATGAGGATGGTAATGTTATAGGAAGTTTTATAAGTCTTTACCTCCACATCCCCAAAGGAAAAACAAATTTTGAGATAATAAGGTAATAGGCTTATGAGAAGAATTTTAATATTCTTGGTTTTAATTTTAGGCTTAATGGGTTGTGGCAGAAACCTCAATCTGAAAATGAAATTATGGATACCAGCCCTAAATTAACAAGCAAAAACTATGTAGAAACCATGCTTAAAGCTGTTAAGCATTATCCCAAAGAACCGTATTACTACTTGTTTGTTAATCATCAGGCTTGTTACTTTGAGATTTTGGTAAACGATTTGCCTGTTTATAAATATTTTAAGGATGGGCAGATTGTAACCCCTATTGATATTTATTTTGCATTGAATAAGAGTGGTAAACAAACGATTACCTATAAATTATATCCACAAACCGAACGCGAGCAGGGAGAAGGTTTTAAAACATTATTAGACTGGACAAGCATTAAGATAGAAATTTTCCAACGGAACAAGGCGGATACAGCTAGTGATGCCTTCGCCAGTGAAAAAGAAGTATTAAAGCATACCAACCTAATGAAGCCTGATCAGAAAACCTTTATCTCCGCTGGTAAAGATTATTATGAATATACCTTTACTTTCGATGCTACAGTACCCTATCAGAATGAAGGGTGGGAGAACAGTGAAGACTTGAGTAAGTGGGATCAAAAAAAATTACTAGCAAAAACTGAGAATGCATATAAGCAGGTATGGCAATTACTCAAGGATCATAGAGAAGATGAGTATTTTAATTTAATAGGTAAGAAAGAGATAGAGACGAGTCAGGCCGAATATAGTTCGAAAATTGATTTAGAAGAGACGCTAAATAGCTACCTTAAACCTTTTTCAGACCCCAGTTATGATTTGCAACCACTGAATGATTATAAATTAGTTTTATATGGAAAGAAATTGGTATGCTTAGAACTGATATCACTTGATAAAAAATTAAGAGGTAAATCAGCATTATGGATTCAATTTAAAAATGAAAATGGTAATAAAATTGCCCATTTTCGTAAATTATATCTTCATATTGCCAAAGGCAAAACGAATTTTGAGGTAATAAGATAATAGATTCATGGGGGAGAGTTTTAGTATTCCTGGTTTTTATTTTTGGCTTAATGGGTTGTGGGCAAAAGCCTCACCTCAAAAATGAAATCATGGAAACAAATCCTAAATTAACAAGCAAAAACTATTTAGAAACGATTTTTAAAACAGTTAAACATTATCCTAATGAACCTTTCTATTACTTATTTGTAAGCCATGAGGCTTGTTATTTTGAGATATTAGTAAATGGTCTACCTATATATAAATATTATAAACCAGGACAAGTTATAACGCCAATAGATATTTATTCTGCTATAAACAAAACTGGTAAGCAAACCATTACTTATAAACTATATCCTCAAACTGAAAGTCAAGAGGGAGCAGGACTTAAAACATTGGTAGATTGGACAAAAATAAAAATAGAAGTATTTCAACGCAACAGAGCAAATACAGGTAAAAATCCTTTTTCAAATGAGAAGCCGATTATTAAGCATGTTAGTTTAACGGAGTTTGATGGTAAGACCTTTATTGGCAAAGGTAAAGATTATTATGAATACAGTTTTACTTTTGATGCCATTGTACCCTATGAAAATACAGCATGGGAAAATAGTGCGGATTTAAGTAAAATGGATCAAAAAGAATTATTAAGCAGAGTAGAAAATGCTTATAAGCAAGTTTGGCAAATGAAGGAAGATAAAAAAGTTGATGATTTTTTTTCGCTATTATACAATAAAGAAAAGGAAAATGCCCAATGCGAGTATAGCACAGAAAATGATCTGACTGAATCGTTACAGAGTTATATGAAGCCAGTATTAAAGAAAGACTATAAAATGCAACCATTGGAAAATTATAAAATGGTTGTATGTGGAGGAGGGCGATTGGTTTGTTTACAACAGAATTCACTAGATGTAAGGTTAAGAGGCGAATCTGCCTTATGGGCAAAATATAAAGATGAGGATGGCAATATTATAGGAAATTTTTTAAGTCTTTATCTACATATTCCCAAAGGCAAAACCAATTTTGAGATAATAAGATAATAGGTTTATGGGGAGAGTTTTAGTATTCCTGGTTTTAATTTTAGGCTTAGTGGGTTGTGGGCAAAAGCCTCAATCAAATAATAATAATAATAAAGAAAGCACTGAGATTACAGTAATTGGCGGTAAACAAGCGATAGCGATAATCAAAGATGATAAACTTGATTTTTATGGTATAGAAAAGAATGCATTAGTTTTGCAATCTAAAAATAGCTTCGCTATTCCTAAGGGTAATAATGGCTTATTTTTTTTAGACAGCTATACCATTGGGGTTGTAATAAAAAACGAAGTAAACTTTTATAAGAATGAAAATGATGGTTGGCATTTAAGTCCGGGTGAACATTTAACTATCCCAAAAGATATATATAAAATATTTGGTTTTGGAGAATATGACTGGAAGTCGATATGTATATTAAAGAATGATCAGGTTATTTTTTATAGACAAGATGATAAAGGGAATTGGGTGAAAAATGATAAAAAAACATTAACGCTGATGGATGGTGTTGATGATGTTTTTGGCTTGGGGAGCTTATCTATTGGCGTCGTAAAAAACAATTCAGTTTACATATATAATGACATAGAAGATCATGGGAATTGGGAGTTAGATCCAAATCCACAAATTTCCATTCCCAAAGGCACAAATGTTATAGGTTTTGGTCAGGCTATGGGCTTGGTAAATAATCATCATTTAGATTTATATATCTTTAATCCTGTAGATCATAAATGGGTGAAGAATTCTAATCCAGGTATCAATATTAGTGATAAATAGCTAAATGCTTTTTCTTAGTTTAAATCTGTGTTATTACATTAAAGACTGAGATATTAGTAATGAATCCCACTTGAGGAAAAGGGAAAAAGCACAAAAGCAGAATTGAAATTTTCATTTGAAGGTGATATGTTTCCTTCACAAGCAGAACTGATGATAATTCTGCATTAACTTAGAAATTAACAAAACTGATGAAGAACTAGGAGTTAGAATTTTGGTTTCGTTTAAGTAACACCTTGTCCAAAAATGCTACAGTGTTTTGATCTGTTTACTATAGTAAAAATCAGATTTCCATTGTCTTAAAGAAATATAAAGTTTTTTCTGTCAAAAATCCGCATTCCCTTGGGCAAAGGATGATATTTGCATAACTTGCATGTGTTAACTGTTATATATGAGACATATACGAAATAACTGGCTTGATATTTGGTCAAATAAATTCGAGCATCGGAGGACCGAAGACACCTCAATAATCGAAAAATTAGTATTGGTTAGGGTTAGTATAGTTTAGTTCGCATATTCGGTCTAACCCATCTAACCTATCTAACCTTTAACTTGAGTTCATTCATTTCAAAAATTAAAAATCGCCGTAAATTACAATGTGCCGATGACACTTACTTTCGTGGTATCAGCCAGAAAAGTGAAATTAGGTAATGTAGAACATGAAAATGACTGGCCAAAAGCTTAATTTTATACGTACTTCAGGCAGTACGTTTCACGACTGCCTGAAGTACCGACATTGCAAATAATATTTGCGCATTGCAATTGCTTATTGTATTACTGTTTACCTATGAAAAAAACGAAGACAATAAAAATAGTGAAGCCATCTCAGCCAACTGATCTCGAATACATTAAAATGTTTGACGACTGCGTAATCGATCCTACAAAAATTGGAACAATTGACAAGGTAATAGATGATTACATCAGTTCCAGTAGAAATAGATATACTGAGATCTCAAATTTGGTAGCCGGAAATCCATTAGTAAAACCGCTCGCCTCAAATTTTGGATCTCATTCATTATTTGATTCGGCGAGTTCTCCTGATTCGAAACCTACTACTGTGGCCCTTAATAGTGGTCAACCTGGTGCTTTTGAGGATTCATTTGTAGGTGGATCGTCTAAAATTCCATGGTATTTCATTGCGTGCGCACACTATCTGGAGTGCAGTTTCGATTTTAAAAAGCATTTGCATAATGGAGATCCGTTATCTGGCTATACCATCCGAGTGCCGGCTAACAGGCCGAAAGTAGGACATGGCCCGCCTTTCACTTTTGAAGAAAGTGCAGTTGATGCTTTGAAACTGATGAAGTTAAATGAAATCACAAACTGGAATTTGCCAACAGTTTTACGCAAACTGGAAGCCTACAATGGATTCGGTTATTTCAAATACCACAGTGTAAATTCGCCTTACCTATGGAGTTATTCCAATCAATATAAAAAAGGGAAATACGTTGCTGATGGGAAGTTTGACGCAGAAGCGGTATCAAAACAAATGGGAGCAGCGGTAATATTAAAAAGAATGGAGCAGCGTATTTTAATTTATATACCAAGGCACTAAAGATATGAAAGCAGTCAGAATTTTAAACATATTAATTGTTTTGCCCTTCCTAATCTGTTGCACTACTAAAAATGGACAAAGCCAGGCGAAGGAAAATTACGCAAGTGATGAACCTGTAAAACTTTCAGTATCAAAAAAAAATCATAAAAATTTAAACGACGAACAGGAATTTAGGAAACTGTTTGAAAATTTAAAGGGCAACATTAAAAATAAAAACTTAAATAAAGTTGTTTCATTGTTGAATTTTCCATTCTATACCAGCCATAAAGAAGTGGCTAATAGTGTAGGTATTCCTATAGACCCAATCGGTGCGGCAGAATTCAATAATTATAAAACTACCATTTTTAATGCAGACGTTCTGAGAATTTTACCTCAATGTAAGGAAGATAATCTCTCCGAGATCGATAATAAAACTGATGAAATTTATTATCAGTCATTGAGAAAACTAACAGATTCAGGCAGTAAAATGTATGAGGTTTACATGCAGTATCCGGAAGCAAATACGCAGGCTGAAAGTTACTTTAGCTTCGTTTTTGGTAAAGTTAACGGCAAATTTAAGGTGCTTTCTACCTATGGAAAGTGGCCTGTTAAATAGTCGTTATTGATCCCCACTTGTAATAAAATGATTTTTCGTGGTAAGCAAAAAATGGACTAGATTTTATTTTTTCCGGCTGTAAATGAAGAGCCTGCAGATGCGAACACCACACAGCCTACTGCGATACATTCCGTAACAGAAAGGTATTCCTTTAAGAAAACAAAAGCAGCTACCGATGCCATTGCGGGTTCCAGACTCATCAATATACTAAATGTTTTAGCGGGTAATTGCTTTAGTGCCCCAATCTCTAATGTGAAGGGAATTGCACTCGAAAGTAAAGCAAGTGCGGCTCCAAGTCCCAATAATTTTGGGTTTAAAAGGTGTAAACCACCGCTTAAAATGCCAAATGGTAAAATAATAATTGTAGCAATTAACATTCCAACTGAAACAGCCTCTCCACCTTTCATAATTTTTGATATTCTACCGCCAAGTATAATGTAAGCTGCCCAGAATACTCCAGCAAGTAACGCCAATAAAACGCCTGAAATATCCAGCCCGTTGCTACTCCAGGGCGCGATTAAAGCAATACCAACAATAGATAAGCTAACCCAAATGAAATCTATTGTTTGCCTGGATCCAAAAATGGCCAGAATTAGTGGGCCAACAAATTCAAGGGTTACGCCTAAGCCAACGGGAATCCTTGATATAGCCAAATAAAAAACCATATTCATCATTCCTAAAGAAACACCATACAAACTCACATATTTCCATTGCCGTGCATTTAGCTTTAAGATATTGGGGCGGAAGGCAATTAGCAGAATGACAGCCGATAGACCAATTCTAAGCGATGCTGTAGCTGCTGCGCCTATTTCAGGGAAGAGCCCTTTAGCAATTGCTGCGCCACATTGTACACTTATAATGGAAATTATAACTGCCGGAATGGGTGGGATATTTAATTTGATTTTCATTCAACTCGGAAACGAGGCGCGAAGCTACATATTTCTAAGAGTAGAAATAGCCTGAAGTGTTTTTTATGGCGATTCTGTTATAAACCAAAAAGGCATGGATTTAAACCATGCCTTTTAAAAAACTTTTGTTTTATTAGCAAAACAGTTCTTGCTCATCCCTGTTTTCAGTTGGGATTTTTTTCAGGAAATCGTCAAAGCCAGAACCAATATTGTCTGAATAAATGCCATATGCATCTAACATATATCCAATATTTTTATCTGAATCTTCAACCAGATATAAAACAGAATTGTCACCCGGATCGGAATCACCTTCAAAACGATAGGTTTTTACAATTGTTAAATCCTCAGGCTTATAAATTTTGTCGAGCGATTTACTTTGCATCTTTCCGTGATCGGTCATCTTCAATTCATTATCTTTTCCTTTCAGTCTCAATTTCTCTAAAATTTGACTCAAAGTATTCATTGCAATTGGATGTTCCATAGTTTATGATTTTACGTACTTAATAAACACCTAATGGTTCAAATGGTTTTGTATGTTTCGCTTAATGACAAACTAAATGATTATCAATCTGTTTCCTAATTAACTAAATTTAAATAGTATGAAAAAATATCTTCTAAGCCTAGCTATTGCCGGCATCTTGTTAACGAGCGCTTGCTCGCAAAAAGAAACAGAACTCGCATCTGCCAGCCTTTCTGAAACGGCTGACCCATCAAAAAGCATTGGAACAGTTAAGTTTTATGGACTAAGTGATGGTAAAATAAAAATGGATTTAAAATTAAAATTTGTAGCCAGAGCAGATAGTAATGTAGCCGTTCACTTTCACGAGCATGGCGATTGCGGGGATATGGGCGAAAATACCCACGGGCACTGGAATCCAACAAAAGAAGATCATGGAAAATGGGGTTCCGGCGCTTTTCATAGTGGAGACATTGGAAACATCAAGCTTGATTCAAAAGGAGAAGGAGAAGTATCCATCACCACGGATAGATGGAGCGTGCAAGATGGCGACGTGAAGAATATTATTGGGAGAGGAATTATCGTTCATGGCGGAACGGATGATTACAAAACGCAACCAACTGGAAACTCTGGCCCAAGAGTAGGCTGCGGAGTGATTGAATCAGCGAAATAATTAAATTATTATAAGGCGGTTAAATTTAATCGCCTTTTTTATGCAATTTGGTTAAGGTTGTCATCATCTGTTAAACCTAAAATATGGCAACATTAAACGAAGCTTCAAGCGGCAAGGCCGCGAAAGGCAGAACCAAAAAAACAGCACCAAGAGTAGACCTGACTGCAATGGTTGATCTCATGTTCTTATTAACAACATTTTTCATGCTCACTACATCGCTCAGTAACCTAAATGCGGCCGATGTAGCAAAGCCAGATCCTTGTGAAACCTCTAGTATGGATTATCCTGCTTCCAGAACAATGACCGTTTTGCTTGGAAAAGACCATCAGGCAATTGAGTATATGGGTACGGCACGAGATGCAAAAATGAAGGTAATTGCTTTAAAAGACATTCAAGAAGCGATTAATGCTAACCAGACTAAAGTAGCCAGGGCCAATAAAAACAATACTTCAAAGTATATGCTGGTCATCATTAAACCAACAGCCACATCCAGATTCCAGGATTATGTAGATTTGATTGATGAAATGAAAATATCCGGCATAAAATCATATACTATTGATGATGAAAACATCTTACCGGAAGAAATCAGTTTCTTAAAGATCAATAAATTGTAGTGTCAATAGAAAAGGCTTTGCATTTTTTTGCAAAGCCTTTTCTATTGATATGGAAAGATTTTATAACTGGAAAGCAGCCTTTACTTGATCTACAAAATCCAGTTTTTCCCAGGTAAATAATTCAACCGTAACGGTTTTTTCTTCTCCATTTGGTGTTCTGAAAGTTTTAGTTACTGTTTCTGGAGTTCTACCCATATGCCCATAAGCAGCTGTTTCGCTATAAATTGGATTTCTCAATTTTAAACGTTGTTCGATAAAGTAAGGACGCATGTCAAAAACAGACTCTACTATTTTAGCAATCTCACCGTCGGTTTTGCCTACTTTGCCTGTTCCATAAGTATTGATATAAATACCCATCGGCTTTGCAACACCAATAGCGTAAGATACCTGAACTAATATTTCATCAGCAATACCAGCTGCAACCAAATTCTTTGCAATGTGTCGAGTAGCATATGCAGCACTTCTATCCACTTTGCTTGGGTCTTTGCCCGAGAAGGCACCACCACCGTGTGCACCCTTTCCACCGTAAGTATCAACAATAATTTTTCTACCGGTTAAACCCGTATCGCCATGTGGCCCGCCAATTACGAATTTACCTGTAGGATTAATATGGTATTGAATTTTATCGTTGAATAAATGAGCGTATTGTGGATTACTTTTAATAATTCTTGGAATCAAAATCTCTACTAAATCAGTTTTGATCTTTGCAAGCATGGCAGTTTCTTCATCAAAATCATCATGCTGAGTTGAGATTACAATTGCATCAATGCGAACGGGTTTATTGTAGTCATCGTATTCTAAAGTAACCTGGCTTTTCGCATCCGGACGCAGATATTTAATCTCATCATTCTCGCGTCTTAAAACAGCAAGTTCCTGTAATAATTTGTGAGAAAGATTTAAAGCAAGAGGCATATAATCTTCAGTTTCATTTGTCGCATAACCAAACATCATCCCCTGATCACCCGCACCTTGTTCCTCTTTATTGCTTTTGTCTACACCTTGATTGATATCCTGAGATTGCTCATGTATTGCAGATAAAATACCACAAGAGTTAGCTTCAAACATATATTCACTTTTGGTGTAACCAATTTTCTTAATTACATCACGAGCAATTTGCTGTACATCTAAATAAGTTTTAGATTTTACTTCACCAGCTAAAATAACCTGTCCGGTAGTTACTAAAGTTTCGCAGGCTACCTTTGATTCCGGATCAAAAGCTAAAAAATTATCAATTAACGCATCCGAAATTTGATCGGCAATTTTATCTGGGTGGCCTTCAGATACAGATTCTGATGTAAATAAATACGACATCTATTAAATTTTAATGATAAATAAACATTTATAAAAGCGCCAACGACCCCTGGAAACAGGTTGTAAATGATTGGAGGAGGTATTAGCACTTTTTTTTAAGTGGTTGCAATCCGTTCCGAACATGTCCGGAATAGCAAATCGGTCCACTATAATAATGCGACAAAATTAGCATATTTTCTTTATTTCGAAAATTATAGATTATTTTGTACCCTCATTCTTTACGTTTTGCACACAAAGCTCAATATACTTTTTATCATCAACCCCATTTCAGGTGGGAAAGGGAAATTACGGATTCCGGATTTTATCGATAAATATCTCGATAAAGAAAAATTTAATGCAAAATTCGTCTTTACGGAATATGTTGGTCATGCCTCAGAGCTGGCTGATGAAGCAGCAAATAAAAATTTTGATATTATTATTGCCGCAGGAGGCGATGGAACCATAAATGAAGTGGCTACAAAAGTGCTTCAGCATAATAAAATTATGGGGATTCTGCCATTGGGTTCAGGAAACGGCCTTGCCCGGTTTCTTCAGATTCCTACCAATCTTCGCTATGCAATTTTAACCATAAACCGCTTAAAAACGGATAAAATAGATACAGGGACATTTAATAACAAAAGCTTTTTTAATTTGGCTGGAATGGGTTTTGATGCGCATTTAAGTGCCGTGTTTTCCAGTGATAAGAAGAGAGGATTAGCTGGTTATGTAAAACTTGGGTTAAAGGAAGTATTTGGCTATCGTGCCCAGAAATACATTATCAATATCGATGGGAAAGAAATTTCCAGAGCAGCTTTTGCTGTTACTGTAGCGAATTCTTCACAATATGGCAATGATGTTTTTATTGCGCCCGGAGCTTCTGTTAAGGACGGCCTGCTGGATGTTTGTATCATCAAACCGTTTAGCTTGCTGAAGTTGCCAATGTTAGGTTACATCATGCTCAAAGGGAAGGCAGAGACGTCAGAAATGATTGAAATTATTAAAGGAAAAAATATTCAGATTACCAGGGAAAAGGCAGGGGCAGTTCACGTAGATGGTGAACCTTTGCAAATGGGGACTACAATTGAAGCTGCAATCAATCCTTTATCTTTATCCGTTATTGTACCGTAGCTTATTTACTGATTCACAATTTCCTTTACCTTTGTAATATGAAACCTAAAAAGAACAGCTTGAGTGATCTGGGAGGAATTATGTTTTCAACTAATCCCGATTTCGAATATCAGGAAGAGGTAGACGATACCGTTACTTCGCCCAATAATCACCAGGATTTAAGGGTAATGCTGGATAAAAAGAACCGCGGAGGAAAAGCAGTTACCCTAATTACAGGTTTTAAAGGGCGTTCAGAAGATCTCGACATTCTCGGGAAGATGCTCAAAACCAAATGCGGTGTTGGTGGCTCAGTTAAGGATGGCGAAATTATGATTCAGGGAGATGTTCGGGATAAAGTAATGGCTATCCTTCAAAAAGATGGTTATAAAGTTAAAAAAGCTGGCGGTTAAGTCACTTCTCATTTTCTACATTCACGTAAAGTACAACAGAAGCAACTTTGGGAGCAAAACTCAAAGTTGTCTTTCAGCTCTAATACTCAAATATAAGCGGTTTAATTATTCTTCTTCCGCTATCTGAGCGATGATTTAATTTTCAATTCCTGATCATAGTAATAAATTACAATTGATAAAAGAAACCTTTTTTTCAATTAAGGCTTAGTGTATTTTTTAATTTTTCATATTTTTATTTATTTAGTATAACGATCTATAAATCAAATACATAAATATAGTGTATTTGCTACAATATGTAAATAATTAGGTTTAAATGCTGGTTTTTCTGGTGAATTACTGTTTACCTTTGCCTCACTAACTAAGTATTATTTATGAGAAAAATGAAATTACAGGTGCCAGATTTAGGCTATCTAAATCTGGGGGGAGACATTACTGTTAAGTATCAATTATCTCCAATGGAGTTAATTGACGAGGCTTTACTAAACAAAGAAGGCGTACTGGCTTCCTCAGGAGCTTTGGCGGTTGATACCGGGAAATATACAGGTCGTTCGCCTAAAGACAGGTTTATTGTTTGCGATGGTATTACCGAGAATACCGTTTGGTGGGGTGATGTCAATATCAAAATCAGTCCTGAAAAATTCAATCATCTGTTTAATAAGTTAACTGCTTATCTTTCGGATAAAAAAATCTATGTTCGGGATTCTTCAGCTTGTGCTGATCCAGCTCATGCCATTTCAATCAGGGTAATTACAGAAACAGCCTATCAAAACCTTTTTGCAAATAATCTCTTTCTGCGTCCTGAACTCGAAAGTTTGGGTCAGCAGCCTGAATGGACAATTATCGCCGCACCTGGTTTTTTAGCGAATCCTGCTACTGACGGCACAAGACAAGAAAACTTTTCTATCATTAATTTCTCCATGAAAATGATCTTAATAGGAGGTACAGGTTATACCGGGGAAATTAAAAAGGGGATCTTCTCGGTGTTGAATTTTATTCTTCCACTATACGAAAATATTTTACCTATGCATTGCGCTGCAAATGTTGGTAAAGACGGAGATACAGCTATATTTTTTGGACTATCAGGTACGGGCAAAACAACTTTATCGGCAGATCCTAATCGGAATTTGATCGGAGATGATGAACACGGCTGGGGAGATCATTCAGTTTTTAATTTTGAAGGAGGCTGTTATGCAAAATGTGCAGATTTAACAGAGGAAAAAGAACCTCAGATATTTAAGGCAATTAAATTCGGTGCTTTATTAGAGAACGTGAGTTTCTTTCCCGGAACGCAAAGGGCAGACTATCAAAATGTTGATAAAACGGAAAATACAAGAGTTGCTTATCCGATTGAATTCATCGATGATGCCATTCTGCCTTCCATTGCGTCAATTCCAAAAAATATTTTCTTCCTAACTGCTGATGCATTTGGCGTGCTGCCGCCCATTTCAAAACTCGATGTTGAACAGGCAATGTTCCATTTTTTAAGCGGTTATACAGCTAAGGTAGCAGGTACCGAAGCCGGAATCACAGCCCCTCAACTTACCTTCTCCGCCTGTTTCGGCAAAGCATTCCTGCCACTCCATCCATTTGTATATGCCGAAATGCTGGGAGAAAAAATGAGGAAAAATCAGGTCAGTGTATGGCTTGTAAATACTGGTTGGAGTGGAGGTCCATACGGCATTGGTAAACGAATGAAATTAACTTACACCCGGGCAATGATTGAAGCTGCTTTAAACGGAGGTTTGGATCATCAGCACTATAAAAAGCATCATGTTTTTAAATTAATGATTCCTTTACATTGTCCTAACGCGCCCGATGAAATTCTTGACCCGTCAAAAATGTGGAATAACACGGAGGAGTACTTTATAAAAGCGTATGAACTGGCAGAGGCGTTTGAGCAAAATTATAAACAGTTTGAGCAAGTCAAAGTGTCAAAAGTACACGAGCAATCGTTAAAAATGTGTTAAATGATGCTTAAAATGCATTTTTTGGCCGAAAAATTTGCAATTAGATTTTATTTTAGTTTTTATTGTGAAAGAATTGCCTCCGGCTGAGGCAATTTTTTTGTTATACATGCAGTATGTTTACCGGAAACTAAATCTTAAGTAACGATTTAATTGTTTATTGATTTATTAATTTGTAATTTAAAATCAATTTATAAATTTGTTTTTCGCAACAAAATCAGATCACATCCGTTGTGTGTAG
>Ga0308159_1000822_pt1 | contig 56408 bp, 36 predicted proteins | sample PhyCR1_FD_201040 | JGI IMG/M metagenome (GOLD analysis project Ga0308159, IMG submission 201040) | Phyllosphere microbial communities from UC Gill Tract Community Farm, Albany, California, United States - DLSLC.R1 | ecosystem: Host-associated > Plants > Phyllosphere > Unclassified | place: USA...
GACGCCACCGCCGGCAAGCCGTGCTGCTACGGGCTCAGCACTCGACAATCGCCTTGACCACGCCCTGCGCCGGGTCGAGCAGTGTCTGAAAGCGTTCGGCCACTTCATCGAGTTTCATGCGATGGGTATTGAGCGCCGCATCGGGAATCAGGCCGTCGCGCAGGCATTGCTCGACATAACGAAAGTCTTCGACCGTGGCATTGCGGCTGCCCATCAAGGTGGCTTCGCGCTTGTGAAATTCGGGGTCAGAGAAGCTGATGGTGTCGCGCACGATGGACACCAGCACGTATTTGCCACCGTGGGCGATGAACTCGAACCCGCGCTCCATCGCTTTAGCGTTGCCCGTGGCGTCGAACACCACATCGAAGAATTCACCGTGGGTGATCTGCTCCAGTTGCTGTTTGTCGCTCTCGCCGATCAGCACTGCCGAATCGACCTTCAGATGCTCCCGACAGAACGCCAGGCGATCCTCACGCGTATCCAGCACTGTGACCTGAGCGCCGCGCAGGCGGGAGAAGATCGCCACCGCCATGCCGATGGGGCCGGTGCCGACCACCAGCGCGCGCTGGCCCTTCTGAATGTCGGATCGGCGTACCGCATGGGCACCGATCGACAGGAATTCGATCATCGCCGCCTGATCCAGCGTCACGCCATTGGCCTTGAGTACGAAAGCGTGAGGCAGGCTCAAGTATTCGGTAAAGGCGCCGTCGCGGTGCACGCCCAGCACCTGAATCCGCACGCAACAATTGGTCTTGCCCTGACGACAGGCGATGCAGTCGCCGCAGGACAGATACGGCATCACGTACACCACGTCGCCCGGTTCAAGCCCGCTGCCCGCCTCGCTTTGCTCGACGATCCCGGAGAACTCATGGCCCATGACCCGGGGGTATTCGAGGAACGGCTGGTTGCCGTTGAAGATATGCAGATCGGTGCCGCAGACCCCGACGCGCTTGATCCGTACAAGGGTTTCACCCGGGGCGCGTTCAGGCTTCGGGCGATCCTGTGCCAGCAGAGAACCGGGTTTTTCGCAGACGACTGTAAGCATGTTTTCTCTCCAGACCAGGCACTCCGGCGATGGCCTGCCGGGCGAGATCCATTGTTGTTGTGAGGCGGCAAGAGTCGACCTGGGCAGGTTCGACGCCACTGGAAAAAAGCTACAGAGCGAGAAAGATATTGGCAAGACCAATTATTTTTAATTGCTATTGGCCTTACCACATGCGGCGCCGACCAAAGCATGCCGACGGCCGACAGGCGGCTGTAAATCACCGATTGGCACGGCTATGATCGGACCCCATGATGCCGACCCTGCCGATTCGCTCGCCCTGCCCGCCCGGCGCCTGTATTTGCGACCGCGACCGTTTGCTGGAAACCCCCGGCACGGACATGCGCATCCTGTGCCTGACCCGCCAGGAAGAAAAACGCCTGCTGGAGCGTCTGGAAAATATCGCCAGCCTCAGCGATCTCGAACACCTGCAGCGGCGCATGTTCGAGCAGTTGGGCATTCGCCTTGCCGTTGCTCCCGGCTTCAATGAAGTGCGCAGCATGCGCGGCATCGCCATCGACATCGCCGAGCTGCCCGGCATGTGCCGCAAGACCCGTTCGGCGATCCCCGCAGCGATCCGGCGCGGCCTTGAGAAGAATCCCGAGATCGCCTACGCCCTGCTCAATGCCCACGACTTGCTGCGCGATGCCTGAGTCGTCACTGGAGCAACCTATCTTGAGCCGAAAAAAAGCCCCTGATCCAAAAGGCATCAGGGGCTTGTTGAAACATGGCGCGGGTCAGTCGGTTTCCAGCAGTGAGCGCAGCATCCACGCCGCTTTTTCGTGAACCTGCATGCGTTGAGTCAAGAGGTCCGCAGTGGGTTCGTCGCTGACCTTTTCCAGCAGCGGGAACATGCCGCGCGCCGTGCGTACCACGGCTTCCTGGCCTTCGACCAGTTGCTTGATCATGTCGGTGGCCGCGGGAACGCCAGGCTCCTCCTTGATCGACGACAAACGTGCGTAGGTTGCGTAAGTACCAGGGGCCGGGAAGCCCAACGCGCGGATTCGTTCGGCAATGGAGTCAACGGCGGTGGCAAGCTCGGTGTATTGCTCCTCGAACAACAGGTGCAGCGTGCGGAACATCGGGCCGGTGACGTTCCAGTGGAAATTGTGGGTCTTGAGGTACAGCACGTAGGTGTCGGAGATCAGTCGCGACAGCCCCTCGACGATGTCAGCGCGATCCTGTTCGGTGATGCCGATTTCAATAGCCATGTGAAGCTCCCTATGGTCTGTCTGAGTTCTCGTGTTGCGACCATTGTAGGGAGCCAGTAACAGGGGCGGAAATCAGGCGTGGCAATCGCGACCATCGACGCTGGCTATGACTGAGTCCGGTCGGGACGGGTCAGGCCGAGCTTGTCGATGCGATAACGCAGCATGTCGCGGGTCAGCCCCAGCAAGCGCGCGGACTTGGTGACGTTCCAGTCGGTCTTGTCGAGGACCTTGCGCACCATCTCGTTTTCCACCTCCGGCAGGTTCATGTTGCCCATGCCGTCGTCCATTGCCGGCGGCGGGGCCTGGTACTGCGCTTGCGATTGCGATTGCGGGATGAACTGCGCCATGTAGTTCTGGGGCGCCATCGGCTCGTCCATCAGGCTCATGCACAAGCCCAGTTGGTGCGGCGCAATGCAACTGGTCTGGGTCAGCAGCACGGTCTGTTCGAGCATGTTGCGCAGCTCGCGCACGTTGCCCGGCCAGCTGTAACTGCGCAGCAGATGTTCGGCCTCGGCACTGAAATACAGATCGGTCTTGCCATAGCGTTTGCCATGCAATTGCAGGAAATGCCGGGCCAGGCGAATCACGTCCTCGCCCCGCGCCTGCAAGCGCGGCACCTTGATCGAGATGATCCGCAGACGGAAGAACAGGTCGCGGCGGAACTTGCCCTGCTGGACCATCTGCTCAAGGTTGCAGTTGGTGGCGCTGATGATCCGCAGATCGACCTTGCGTTCCTTGACCGAGCCGATGCGGCGCACAGTGCGGTCTTCCAGTAATTTGAGCAGTTTGGCCTGCAGCAGCAGATCCATCTCGCCCACTTCATCCAGAAACAGCGTGCCACCGTCGGCCGCTTCCACAAGGCCCGTGCGGCGGTCCTTGGCGTCGGTGAATGCGCCCTTCTCGTGGCCGAACAGTTCGGCCTCGATCAGGTGCGCCGGAATCGACGCGCAGTTGAATTCAACGAACGGCCCTTTGGCGCGAGGACCGTCGAAATGCAGCGCCCGGGCAATCAGCTCCTTGCCGGTCCCGGTGTCGCCTTCGACCAGCACCGGAGGAAGATCGCTGCTGGTCATGCGCCGTTCGGCGTCGAGCAACTGGGTGACCACACCCTTGACCTGCATCATCGCTTGAGAATCGCCGATCAGCGCCTGCAAACCGGAATGCTTGGCGTCGCGGTCCTGATAGAACGACAGCGTGCGCTCCAGACGTTCGGCGGCCAGGGCCTTGTCCAGCAACAGCTTGAGTTCGGGCAGCGCCACCGGCTTGGTCAGGTAGTGAAACGCACCCTCTTTCATCGCCGTGACCGCGTCCTCGATATTGCCGTAGCCGGTCATCATGATCAGCTTGAGGTCCGGCGCGCTCTCCTTGAGCGAGTTGATCAACTCGTGGCCGCTCATGCCCGGCAGCGAGTTGTCGGTGAGCACCACGTCGGGCCGCCAGTTCTGCAGCAGTTTCAGGGCGTCTTCGGCCGAGTGACAGACCCTCGCTTCGAAGTCGCGTCGTTCCAGATAGGTCTGGATGTTGCTGGCCAGGAGCTCGTCGTCCTCAACCACCAGTATGCTGTGTTCCATCAAGACCCCCTCCCGCCGCAATTTTGAACGTCAGTTTCACCCGGGTGCCTTCCTGCTCGCGGCTGGTCAACGAGACCTTGCCGGCGAACCGCTCCATGATGCGTTTGACCAGTACCAGCCCCACCCCCAAACCGCCCTGTTTGGTGGTGAAAAACGGTTTGAACACCATCGCTTCCTGCTGTCGGGACATGCCCTTGCCGTTGTCGGCCACGGTCAGATACACCCGCCCGCTGGCAGGTTCGGAAACGATGTCGATTTTCAGCTTGCCGTCCTTGGTCATCGCCTCCAGTGCGTTAGCCATGAGGCTATTCAGGATCTGTGCCAACAGGATGCGCTGACTGATCACCAGAGGGGCGTCAACCGGCTGGAACTCCACGTCTATATTGGCCCGGCGGATTTGTTGCTCGTAGGACTGGAGGACATCCTGCATGCACGACACCACGTCCACCGCCTCCGATTCCCCACTGATGGGGCGAAGTGAAAGCAGCAGTTCACGGACCCATTTCGACATGCGGTCAACCTGGTTGATGATGTCATTGATGTTCTTCTGCGCCGCCGGGTCGACCACCTCCAGCGCCAGTTCGGCACTGGAGCGAATGGTCGCCAGCGGGTTGCGCAAGCTGTGGGCCACTGCCGATGACATCTCGCCCAGCGCAGCAAATTTTTCGCTGTTGATCAGTTGCCGTTGCTGGTACTCCAGCAGCCTGGACGCCCGGCGCACGATCCAGAACAGGCCCAGATAAATCAGCATGCCGCCAATGCCGGTGGACACCCAGATCACCACGTAGCCACGCTCGATGCTGGCGATCAGGTCCTTGGGTTCCTTGTAGATTTCGACGATGGCCAGCACGTCCTTTTCTTCGGCGTCGAACAATGGGATGTAGTTCTCGATGAACAGGTAATCCGGCGGATTGAGGAACTTCTGCTCGTTCTGATGCCGCTGGGTTTCATGGTGGGCACTGCCGGTACGCTGGCGGGAATGAAAGGCGCCCTCCAGATCGTCGTTGCCCAGAATCGCCTTGCCGATCAGGGCCGGATTGGTCGACCAGATGATCACCCGATCAGGCGCATAGACGTTGACCAGCAAGGCATCGGGCAAGGAGGAAATGTGGTCGAGAAACTCGTCCCTCGACTTGCGCCGAACGTCAGGGTCTATGTCGGCAAACGGAATATCCGGGCGCGTATCCAGGAGCTGACCCATGGTGTAGCGGGTAGGAATGTCGGCATGCCGAATTTCGGCGGACGCCAGTGCGTGGACAAATTGAGAGGTGAGTAACGAGTCTCGCTGCACCGCCTCGCTGACCACGAAGCGGGTGGAAATCAGTCCCAGACCGATTGCCACTGAAGCAATCACCAGCAAGCTAACGATCGAGAACCATCGCAACAAGTTGAACCGGGGCCTTGGTTTTTTTTCTATTTCTTTGATGCTGGCCTGCGTCAGCACTTCACTGCGCCCTATAGATCCCATGACAGCCGTCCTGGTCACTTTTTAAAGTCGGTATAGCGTAAGGCGCTGCGTTGCGATAGCCATATTTCATACAGCGCTCGCTTAATTGACATCATTACGACATCACGATGATTGACCGTTCAGCGCTTAGTCCATGATTGGCAAGGAAGTTCCCTGAAGGACATTGAACTTTTTTGCATGATTGCCGTCCGTCCGACAGCGCCGTCCCGCCTCCCAAGCGCCATCCCCAGCTCTTCCCCAACTGTGGGGAGAGCGCCCCAATGCCCCCGCTGTTTCAACTGTGCAACGCCCTGCCCCGCTCAAGAGATAAAGCGCTGAAACCCTTCTATTCCGTGCCCTGCAGCGATGTTTTCCGGATCTGGTACAGATGTTGCGCTGCCCGTCTCAGCCTACTGGAACCGACGCCTTCGTCCGACTCACGCCAGAGGCAGGTTCATTGCGAGAGGGAAAACAAATGCCCAGCAAATTGACCCACACCGTCACCCTGCTGTCGCTGATCGCAGCGGTTCACGGTTCTGCCCAGGCCGCGTTGTACGCGGTCGACCAGGGGCCCTACAGTCCGCAAAACGGTAACTTCGCCCAGTGGTACCAGGACACACACGGAAGAACGATGGATCTGTGCCTGAGCAAGGCACTCAGTTCCCGCGTTCCCTCCGTACCTGGCACCCCTTCCTACATGTGCGTGCTCAACCCCAACCCCGGCATATTCGACGACACCCAGCCGGTGGTATTCCCCAGCAACTTCCCCGACGAAGCGTTCTGGTTCACGGCAGACGCTGCCATCACTGACGTCCCGACCGGTATTGACCTGGGCTACGTTGCAGCCGTCGAGGCGGCGTTCTCGGCCGAAGACCCCGTCGAAGGCGATCAGGTCAGTTTCGCCCGGATCCGCATCCGGGTGGACGTGCCCGTCGCCGGTACGTACACCATCACCCACCCTTACGGCGTGGATGTGTTCAATATCGACACCCCCGGGCGTCGCGCCATCAACATGACCCGCGACATCGGCATCGGCGAGCCGAAAACCTACACCGGCGCGCTGGGCGGCGACATCGGCCCGTTCCTGCGCAGCGTCAACGGGCCGTACACCGAGACCAACCCCGTCACCGGTGGACAGGAACGCTTCATCGGCGACCCCAATCTGGATGAAGCGGTTACCGGCAGCCCGTACAACACCAACTTCGTACGCGTCGAAGGACCCAACGGAATCGACGTGCGCACGACCGTGTTCGCGATCTCCGGAAAACTTTCCACCGTCAACCGCCCTACGCCAATGATCGTTCAGCGCGCAACCTACTCGCGCCGGACCGGTGGCCCTGGCAATACCGGTGTGCAGGCACAACAGGACGTGTTTGCCCTCGCGCCGCCACAACCGGGAACGGCGAAATTCGTCGACACCGGGAACAGCGATGTGGCGATGACCGAAGCCAACGGCACCGGCAGTTGGTACGGCCAGTCCACCGCCAACCCGACCCTGCCGGCGAACCTCAGCCTGACGGCAGACAACAGCGCGGCTATCCCCCAGAGCACCCCGACCACCCTGCCTAGGGCACTGGTGGATGTGGTGACCATCGAAAACGCCACCTACAGCATGTCCTCCGGCCAGATCAGCCTCGCCGCCAGCACCAGCGATGCCGCCTCACCCGGAACCCTGACCGCGATCGGCAGCAGCGGCGGGACCATTGGCACCCTCAATGGTGACGGTCCGACCAAGACCTTGACGACCGGCATTTCGCCGATTCCACCGGCCAGAGTGCTGGTGATTTCAGCCAATGGCGGCAGCGATACCGAAGAAGTGGTGATCGTTCCCTGATCGCACCCACTTTTTGCTCTCGAATCTGGAGGCAACATGAACAGTTGGCCAAGTCTGATTTTCAGCGCCGTGGGTCTGATCGCAGCCAGTGAGGCAGCTTATGCTGGCCTCACAGCGGTGGACCCGGGACCGTACACCGCCGCCACCGGGAATTTTCCGCTGTGGTACAAGGACCAGAATGAATTGTCGCTGGAGCTGTGTCAGTCCAGAGCCGTCAGCACCCGGATCGCACCCACGGTGCCACCTTCCTATATGTGTCTGCTCAACGCCGAACCCGGCGTGTACGACGATGCGTTGCCGATGGTGTTCCCCGATAATTTCCCGCCCGAAGCGTTCTGGTTCACCGCCGAAACAGATATCCCCGCCGTCGGTGGCAGTGGCTATGAACTGGAAGTCTATGTAGCCGCTCTGGAAGCTGCATTTGCCGCCGAGAACCCCAACCCGGGCGACCAGCAGAGCTTCGCGCGGATTCGTATTCGCGCGGCAGTGCCCACCCCGGGTACCTACACCGTCACTCACCCCTACGGCGTGGATACGTTCGTCGTCCCTGCCGGCGGTACCGGCCGCCGGGCGATCAACATGACCCGCGATATCGGCATCGGCTCGCCGGGCAATTTCAATGGCGCGCTCAACGGCAACATCGGACCGTTCTTGCGCAGCCTCAACGGCCCTTACACCGCGATCAACCCTGACACCGGTATCACCGAGACCTTCGTCGGCGATCCCAATGTCTCGGAGCCGGTGACCGGCAGCCCGAACGGCAACAACTTCGTGCGCATCCAGGGCCCTGCGGGCACCATTGAAACCAATCTGTTCAGCGTTTCCGGCAAGGTGCTGGATGCGCGCGTGCAGACCCCGGTTTCAGTCAATCGCAGCACCTACAGCCGCAATGGCTCAGGTACCCGCATCGAGCTGTTCGCCTCGTCGCCAAACAGCTCGACCCTGTGCTATCGCGAAACCCTGGCACTGGTGCCCGGTACGCCGCCGTCTGCCTGCCAGTTCAATCTGTTGAGCGACAACAACGGCCACTTCTTCAGCCAGCGTCCGGCCACGGCTGCACTGCCACCTTTCGTGGTGTTGACCGCCAGCAGCCAGACCAACACCACCAAGCCAACCCCGGTGTCGAGCAAGCTCGTGGACGTGGTGAAAATCCGCACCGCCCGCTACTCGTGGGATAACCACACGCTGGTGCTGGAAGCGACCTCCAGTGACGAAACCTCGCCACCGGATCTGGTTGCCCAGGGTTATGGACGTCTGGCCAAATCCGGTCTCGTTCAGCAGTTGAGCGTCTCCGATCTGACCCAGCCTCCGGCATACGTGACGATTAAGTCCGCCGCGGGTGGTTCGGACACCGAGCCTGTTTCGGTGGTAGGTACGGCCCCCAACACTGGCGCCAACCAGCCTCCTGTGGTGGTCAACGACACGGGCAGCACCGGCTTCGGCGTCCCTGTGACCCTCAGCGTGCTGAACAATGACAGCGACCCGGACGGCGATGTGCCGCTGACGCTCAGCGACCTGACCCAACCGGCCAACGGTCTTGGCAGCGTCGCCCTCAACGGCACGACCTCGATCGTCTACACCCCGCCAGCTGTGGTGAACGCGCCCATCCAGGCGATCTTCACCTACAAGGCCGTGGACAGCAAAGGCCTGAAATCGACCAGCGCGGGCACCGTTACCGTCGGCGTCACGCCTAACCGTCCACCGGTGGCGGGCAACGACACGGGCGCAACCCTGGCGGGCGCACCGTTGACACTCAACGTGCTGGCCAACGACACCGACCCTGAAGGCAATGTACCGCTGACCGTGACCAACCTGACCCAGCCCGCCGTCAACCGCGGCACGGTGACCAGTAATGGCACAAGCCTTGTGTACACGCCGCCTGCGACTGTCACCGCAGCATTTACCGCGACCTTCACCTATCAGGCAGCTGATTCGTTCGGTGCGCTGTCGACACCGGCCACGGTCAACGTGCAGGTCACCGCGCCACCGGCCAATCAGGAAGCCCTGACGATTACCACGGCCACGGTTCAGGTTCGCGCCGGCAGGTTCAGTTGGGATGTTTCGGGTACGTCCTCGGTGATTACCGGCAACACCATCACCGTTTCGGTCAACACGCCAACCGGCCCAGTGGTTCTGGACAGCGTGGCGGTACCGGTGACCGGTCGCTGGAGAATCTCGGTGGTCAACGCCGTCGCGCCAGCAGGCACCAACCCGACCGCCACCGCGCGCTCCTCGGTGGGCACGGTGCGGACACTGCCCATCACCGTTCGTTGATGAAACCGGCCCGCCTGTGTGCAAACGCAGGCGGGCCAACGTCCTTCGCCGCACACGCGGCAGCGGACAGGAGAACAGCATGTCAGCCAGTCGTCGTTCGCTGTACCGCACTGCCCTGATCGTGGCGCTGGGCATGCTTTGCCTGTCGGCCCAGGCCGATGAGCTCATGGGAGGTGACGAACTGAGTGGCGGCTCCGAACTGGGCGATGCACCGATCAACTTTCCCGGCAGTTCGATCATCGGCCAACAGGCGACGATCCGGCAGCAGGGCTCGGGCAACATCGCCAACCTTTCGCAGAACGGCAGTTCGTTGCTCGGCAACATCGTTCAGGTCGGCAGTGCGCAGGAAGCCTACATCCTGCAACAGGGCTCCAACCTCATGGCGTCCATCAACCAGCAGGGCTATGGCAACCAGGCGGATATCAGTCAAAGCGGTTCGAACAACCAGGCATCGATTACGCAAAACGGCGCCAATAACAGCGCCAGCATCACACAGACCGGCACAGGGCTGCAGAGCAGCATCAACCAGTCTGGAAATGGCCAGAGCGTAGAGGTTCGTCAGCTGCATTGACGCGCTCGACACCTCGGCAACCAACCATCAGGAGGTCTACATCATGCTTTTTAAACTCACCCCTGTCGCTGCTGCTGTTCTGGTCATGTTTACCGGGCATGCAATGGCGGCCAACAGCCTGTCCACTCAGTTCCAGAACGGCAGTGCCAACATCGCCGATGTCCAGCAGATGACCTCTGCACAGGCCAGTGTGCAGCAGGTGCAGATTGGTGACGAAAACGACGCCGCCGCGTTCCAGCAGGACACCAACTCGCAGATCGACCAGTTGCAGAACGGCAACCAGAACGGCGCCTATGGCGAGCAACTGGTGGAAACCAACAGCAAGATCACGCAGCGTCAGACCGAGCAACGCAACAACACCCACGCCAGTCAGTCTCTGGGCAGCGGCAACCAGATCACTACACAGCAGTCGGGAACCGGCAACTTTGTTTTTGCCTATCAGGACGCGCAACTGGGCAGCACTGTCGTCACCGATCAGGCCGGCAACAATAACGAGATCATGTCCGAGCAACTGTTCGGTGGCACGGGCAACAGTGCGCAGATCACCCAGCGCGGCGATGCCAACCAGGGTTACAGCGAACAGGTCGAGCATGTCGGCGGACAAATCCAGATCACCCAGGACGGCCAGGGCAACTATGCCTACACCGACCAGCGCCTTGGGTTGGGCGGTTCCATCGGGGTAGAACAGTTCGGGCAGTTCAACACCGCGCAGATGTTCCAGGACACCCAGACCGACAGCCACTCGACCATTTCCCAGACCGGCAACCTCAATGAAGGAGTGGTCGATCAGGTCGAAGGATTCAACAACATGGGCGCCATCATCCAGTGGGGTGATCGCAACGCCGCCAGCGTCGCCCAGTACTTCGTCAACAGCAGCAGCACCAACGTCTATCAGAACGGTCAGGACAACTTCCACCTCAGCTCGCAGGCAGGCAGCGGCCATAGCATGACCGCTACAGCGACCGGCTCTGGCAACAAGGTGCTGGCCAACGAGTTCGAGGGGGCGAAACTGGGTGGGCAGTTCGGGACAGGGCAGACTGCGTTCCTCAATCAGAACGGCCAGCAGAACAGCATCAACCTCACTCAGAAAGGCAACGCCAACCTGAGCAATCTGAAACAGGATGGCGCGCGTAACGACGCCACGGTCACCCAGGTCGACAACTTCAACGAGCTGTATTTCGAGCAGAACGGCAGCGACAACATCCTGATCGCCGATCAGCGCGGCGACAACAACTATGCCACCGGCAACAGCTTCGGCACCGGCAATACCACCGATCTGACTCAGTCGGGCAGCGAGAACCGTTCGTACACCTATCAGGATGGCGACGCCAACATTGCGACTGTGAAGCAGGCTGACAGTTACAACGTGGCGTACGTGAGCCAGACCGGCAGTGCCAACATGGCAAACGTCAACCAGAGCGCGACCAACCAGGCGGCGAGCGTGACTCAGGTGGGCAGTGCCAACCAGGCGACTGTGCGTCAGCAATAACCTGTGGCGTGACATTCAGAGCCGCCGCAAGGCGGCTCTTTTTATTCAGCCGCCGGCTACGTTGCCAAAACATAGCGCTGGTAAAACGCCTCGACCGCCAGATTCTTGTCCTTGGCTTCGAACATGATGTCGAACCGATCGAGAAACTGCAGCGCGTAGGTGTTGGTCCATTCATTCCACATGCGGTTGCTGTGGCCGTACAAGTCACGTTTGCTCACCACTTTCAGCAACTCGTCCATGACCAGCTTTCGTGAAGCTTCGAATCCCAGTGCCTGCAGGGTTTCCGGTGGCTGCGAGTAGTGCATGACCGGCCGGACACCGCGCCAGCTGTCGATGATCCGCGCGACCCTGGGATCGTCCGGCTCGATGTAGCGGTTTTCATTGATCCAGCAGTGATGGATGTCGAGCACCACCGGCGCCAGGTCGGCCAGTTGCAGGCAATCGTCCACGCCGTAGGTCTTCTCTTCGTTCTCGAACGTGATGCAGTTGCGTGCCACCTCGGACAAACGCGGCCATACCACGCGCACGCCCTCGGCACCCAAGCGGCCCGCGATGTGCACATTGCATTTGAAATCCTGAAAGCGCTTGCCGTAACCCATCATGCGGATCATGTCGGCGTGGTACTCGAATTCGGCGACGCTGTTTTCGACCACGTCGGGGCGGTCGGAGCCCAACACGCAGAACTGGCCGGGATGAAAAGACAGTCGTATATCGGCCTTGCGCGCCGTATCGCCGATGGCAGCGAAACCTTGTTCAAGCCGTGACAAAACAGCCGGATCGCGATAGAACTCGACGACTTTCGGATGGCTGTAAAACGGCAGGAGATCGCTGCTCAGACGCAGCATCCTGCGGGCCGTCGGCAATTGCGCGACATAACCCAGCAGCCGAATCTGCGCCGCCAGGTTGTGCTCGACGATGTTCAGCAGTTTGTCCCGCGAAACCTGCAGCGTGACGCTGTCCATCCAGCGCAACGTCGTGGTCCGGGGGTTGTAAGCGCCTTCCAGTGCCTTGAGTTCCTTGAGCGACAATTCGCGCTCGGGGTGGCGGTACATGCAGGCGAAGCCGATGCGGGGTGTGGTCACGAAGGGTCCTTGGGCGCGATTGATCATTCTCAAGAGAAGACTGCGCGCCGCAGGCAGGAGTTCGGTCTGTTTGAACGGACCTGCGCTCAAGCCTGAGATTGACGCTCCCCGCTTTCGCGTCGTGCGCTTCTTCCCAGCCACAGCCCCGACAACAGGACCAGTGCCGCCGTCGCCGCGCTGGCGACCCAGTGCACCCAGCTCACGTGCGGCAAGTACCCTTGCAGCAGCGGGTCGCCTATGGCCATGCCCCCGGCGATCCAGCCAATCAGCGCGCCACCGGCGGTGACCAGCCACGCGAAGCGCTCCAGGGCCGCCAACACCAGGCGACTGCCCAGCACGATGACGGGAATGCTGATCAGCACCCCCGCCGCCACCAGATACACATTGCCGTCACCCGCCGCCGCCACGGCCAGAACGTTATCCAGCGACATCACCACATCGGCCACGACAATCGTGCGGATCGCCGTCCATAACCGCGTGCCGCCATCGATGGGCGCATCATCTTCATCCTGATGGGCCACCAGCTTGATGCCGATCCACACCAGCAGCAGCCCACCCACCAATTTCAGAAACGGCAGCGCCAACAGGTGCACCGCGCAGAACAACAGAACGATCCGCAGCACGATGGCGCCCAGCATGCCGCCATAGATGGCTTTGGTCTGCAACTCGCGGGGCAGCCGCCGACAGGCCATGGCGATCACCACGGCATTGTCGCCGCCCAGCAGCAAATCGATGACGATGATTTGCGCCAGAGCGCTCCACAGCAGAGGGTCAGACAGCCAGGCCATGTGGGAACCTTATCGAACGAACAAAGGGAAAATACCGGTCAGCAACGAAACCGCCAGCAGAATAAAGCAGTTGATCACCGACCACTTCATGGTAAAGCGCTGGTTCTCGGCGTAATCAAGCTTGAGCATGCTCACCACCAGATAGGTCGAGGCCACCAACGGGCTGAGAATATGCACAGGTTGCCCGATCAGCGAAGCGCGAGCCATTTCCACAGCGGTGATGCCGTGATGCTGCGCGGTCTCGGCGAGGATCGGCAGAATCCCGAAATAGAAGACGTCGTTGGACACCAGCCAGGTGACCGGAATGCTCAACAGCGCCGTGATCACCGCCATGTAAGGGCCGAAGCTGGCAGGGATCCCCTGCAACAGGCCGGTTGCCACCGCATTCGCCATGCCAGTGCCGGACAACACGCCGGTGAACACCCCCGCAGCGAAAATCAGACTCGACACCGCGAGAATCGGCGGCGCATGCAGGGCCAGTTGTTCCTGTTGGTCCTTGAGCGACGGGAAGTTCACCACCAGCGCCAGACAGGCTGCGACCATGAACATATAGCTCAGCGGGAACAGCTCCAGGCACAGGCCGAGAATCAACAGCCCGGTGAGCAAGCAGTTGAAGTAGAACCGCCAGCCATCGCCGCGATGCTCCTTGTGCTCGGCGAAGTCGCCGTTGAGGTCGATGGTGCCGCCAAGGCGCGCGCGCTCACGGCGACCGAACAGCCAGGCCAGCACGAAGGTCCAGATCACGCAGGCGATCATCGCCGGCAGCATCGGCACGAACATCTGCCCGACATCCACATGCATGGCTGTCGCGGCGCGTGCCGTCGGCCCGCCCCACGGCACCATGTTGCCCAGCCCCGCCACTTGCAGCAGCAGGCAGCAGACCATCGGCAGCGACAGGCCCAGGCGCTTGTAGATTGGCAAGAACGCCGAGAGCACGATCATGTAGATGGTCGCGCCGTCGCCGTCCAGCGCGACGATGAACGCCAGCAGCACGGTGCCGACGAAGATCTTCACCGGGTCGCCGCGCACGGCTTTGACGATCTTGCTCACCAGCGGGTCGAACATCCCCGCTTCGGTCATCGTCAGGAAGTACAGCATGGCGAAAATCATCAGCACGCCGTTGGGCGCGACCATCTTCAGGCCATCGATCACGTATTTGCCCAAGTCGGCCTGAAAACCGCCGATCAGGGCAAACGCCGTGGGAATCAGTATCAGCGCGGTCAGGGCTGACAAACGCTTGCTCATCAGAAAGTAGATGAAGCAGGCCAACATCAGGAAGCTAAGGAGCATCAGCATGGCGAATCCTGTTTTTTATAGTTGTACAGGCTTGCTGCGCCCGATCCGAAACGACCGGGCGCGTTTCATCACGGGGGTCAGACAGGCAAACCCTTGGCCCGCAGCAACGCGTTGAAGCGTTCCGGATCTGCAGTGCCTTTCTCGTTGGTCTCGCGAATCCCGGCCTCTCGCTCCAGGTGCGCGAGGGTCTTGGGCAGCAACGCCTCAACGTCGGCGGCGGGAATCGCGATCACGCCGTCGGCGTCACCCAGCACCAGGTCGCCAGGCAACACGCACAGGCCTGCGCAGGCCACCGGCACGTTGATCTCGCCCGGGCCGTCCTTGCTTGGGCCGCGATGGGTGTGGCCTGCGGCGAACACCGGTACGATGCCTTCGGCCAGTTCTTCCAGATCACGAACCGCGCCGTCGATGACGATGCCGCCCAGCTTCACGCGCAGCGCCGTGGTTCTCACCAGCCCACCGATCACCGCCTGGCTGACGTCGCCGCCGCCGTCGATCACCAGCACATCGCCAGGCTCAACCATCATCAGGGCCTTGTGCACCATCAGGTTGTCGCCCGAACGGACGCGGATGGTAAACGCCGGGCCGCACAATTTCAGTGAAAGATCACCGTGATAGATCTTCAGGCCACGGGCGCCGATGCTGCGGCCCATGCAATCGCCGGCCACAGCTACGGGGATGGCGCGAAAGGCTTCGATCAGTTCGGCAGAAACGCTTTCGACACGAGGATTGATGCGATAGCCCGCAGGCCAGTTCTGTGTGCTGCTCATGGAAAACTCCTGATCATTTATCGAAAACAACGGGATTGACGCAGGCGCTGACGGCGACCGGATTGCCGTTGAGAAAGCCCAGTACATTGCGCGCCGCACCGGCGGCCATGGCGGCCAGTGCGGCCGAGGTCGAGCCGCCGACGTGAGGGGTCAGAACGACGTTGTCCAGCTGCGCCAGTTGGCTGTCGGCCGGCAGCGGTTCGACCGCCATGGTGTCGAGCCCGGCGGCATACAGCCGACCCTCCCGCAGCGCGGCAATCAAAGCGGGCTCATCGACCACTTCGCCCCGTGCGGTGTTGATCAGCAGTGCGTCCTTGGGCAGCAGCGCCAGTTGCTCGGCGCCGATGAAGCCACGGGTTTTCGCGGTCAGCGGCACATGCAGGCTGAGCACCTGACTGCGCGGCAGCAGCGCGTCCAGCGAGTCGACGCGCTCGGCACCCTGCAGGTCGCTGCCTTCGGGCAACAGCGGGTCGAATACCAGCACCTGCATGCCGATGGCCTGGCAGGCGACCGATACTCGCCGTGCCACCTGACCAAAACCCACCAGACCCAGCGTGCGGCCGCTCAACTCCAGACCGTCCTGGGCGCGGGACCAGCGCCCGCTGCGGATTTCGCGGTCCATCCAGCTCACGCGGCGAGCCGCGGCGAACATCAGCGCCAGGGTCATTTCGGTCACAGACTGCGCATTGGCGCCCGGCGTGACATACACCGGGATGCCCCGCCCGCTGGCCGCTTGGACGTCGATATTGCTGACGCCAACGCCGTGCTTGGAAATGACTTTCAGGGTCGGGCAGGACTGGATCGCTTTGGCAGTCAAATCCAGCGTGCGGGAAATCACCGCGTCGACCGGCTCACTGGCCATGATCCGTTCGATGTCTTCAGCGCCTTGTTCGGGGCCGGCGAACAACACCCGGCAGTCTTCGGCGTTCAGCAGATCGAGACCCGCGCTCGCAAGTTTCGGCGCAGTGACGAGAATGGTATGGGGCATGGGACAAGCCTTCAGCTGTGGAGGTGCTCAGACCCCGGCATGCAGCGCCGGGGCCTGCACCCCGATTCAGGAATGGTCGATAGGCGACGGTTTGGCCATGCCCGGGCCTTCGGATTGAGTCAGGGAGACGAAGGTGCGGCCGTCCGGGGCAACGGTGACGCCATTCCAGATATGCGGTGAGGTGGCGACGGGGAGCAGACGGCTGTCTTCAGCGGTCGGCAATTGTGGCGGCAGTACGTCAGCGGCATGGGCAAACAGCGGGGCTTGCAGGGCGAGGAACAGCAACGGCGCAGCAGACAATTTCATGGAGTGATCTCCGGCTTATTATTGTTTTGCCCCTGGATGTCGGGGTGCGCCGCCAGTATCACGTTGCTGATTGTTTGAATCTATTGGCGAATATTCAAGGAATGATTCCTGTGAGGAATGAATCTACCTCCCGCTTTTTGATCGTTCCCACGCTCTGCGTGGTAACGCAGCGTGTGACGCTCCGCGTCACGGGGGCGCGGAGCGTCCTTTCCGGCATTCCCACGCGGAGCGTGGGAACGATCATGGAACCGAGGTGCTGCTGCAAACCATCGCCAGGCGGTCAGTCTTGATCGTTCCCACGCTCCGCGTGGTAACGCAGCGTGTGACGCTCCGCGTCACGGGGACGCGGAGCGTCCTTTCCGGCATTCCCTCGCGGAGCGTGCCGGCAAGCCGTGCTGCGACAAGCCATCGCCAGGCGGTCAGTTTTCCTGCTGCTGGAGAATCTCGATGAAACGCCGGGTCGCTGGCGACAGGTAAGCGTCTGCACGGCGCACGATGCCGAAACGTCGGGGCATGGTGGTGGCCGGGTTGGGCACTTCCACCAGCCCGGCGCTGTTGGCCAGATTGCGTCGCGACACGAAGCTCAACAACCCGGTCTCGACAATCAGGTTGCGCATCGACGCCAGTGAGCTGGAAACGATCGCTACATCCGGTGGCGGCAGGCCTTGTTTCATGAACGCAGCCTCCAGCCATTGCCGCGTGGCCACAGAGGGCGGGGAAAGAATCCAGCGGTAGTCGCTCAGCGCCTGCATTGGCACTTGCTGCCCGGCCAAAGGGTGATCGGCGCTGGCCGCAACCACCACTTCGTCGTCCATGATCGGCAGTTCCGTCAGCTCTTCATCCCGGGTGCCGAGCGGGCCGACGACAATGTCCAGCGCCCCCTTGCGCAACGAATCATGCAGCACATCGTTCATGCCAATCTGCATTTCCAGCAACACCGCCGGCGCCTGTTCCTGGAGCACACGGCAGGCCTTGGGCAGCATGAACTCGGCAGTCGTGGCGGCAGCGCCGATACGAATGACCCCGGCCAGGCCCTTGCCCATGGACGATGTCTGCCGTTGCGTTTCATCCAGCACGCGCGCCACCTGCTGTGAGCGCTCGCAGAGCAGTTGCCCGGCACTGGTCAGACGGATGCCGCGCCCTGCCCGTTCGAACAGCTCGGCGCCATAGGCTTCTTCCAGCCGGTCGATGCATTTGGATAACGCCGACTGCGAAATATGCAGGACTTCGGATGCGCGCCCCAGATGACCCAGCTCGGCGATTTTCATGAAGTACGCAAGGTCACGAATCTGCAGGTTGATGCTCATGGGCTGAGCGCTCCGTGGTTGAAGGCGCGCACAGGGTAGCAACCGGCTTTGCTGCTTGCACCCATCCACGGCAGACGAGCACACTGGCTGACGAATCGAAAACCCAGCGCTCACTGAGCAACAGGAAGGATCAACCATGACCACTCAAACCGAAACCGCCCTGCTCGCCGGCGGCTGCTTCTGGGGCATGCAGGACCTGCTGCGCCGCTACCCCGGCGTGCTGTCGACCCGCGTCGGCTACTCCGGTGGCGACGTCGAAAACGCCACCTACCGCAACCACGGCACCCACGCCGAAGCCATCGAAATCGTCTTCGATCCTCAGGTGATCAGCTACCGCAAGATCCTCGAGTTCTTCTTTCAGATCCACGACCCGTCCACCGCCAATCGCCAGGGCAACGACCTGGGCCTGAGCTATCGTTCGGCGATTTTCTACCTCGACGAAGAACAGAAACGGGTCGCCGAAGACACCGTCAAAGACGTCGATGCTTCAGGCCTGTGGCCCGGCAAGGTGGTCACCGAAATCAGCCCGGCCGGCGCGTTCTGGGAGGCTGAGCCGGAGCATCAGGATTATCTGGAACGCATCCCGAACGGCTACACCTGTCACTTCATCAGGAAGGACTGGGTATTGCCCAAGCGGCCATGAGGCTCAGTGGCAGACCAGGCCGTCACTGATCTTCATGCTGTCGACCAGAAACGCATTGCTGTGCAGATCCCAGGCCTTGACCTGCCCGCCTTCGGACTGCCAGTCACGCAACCCGGCCTGAAGCAGGCGCAGGCTCTTGGGGTCAGGTTGCGAGAGGTAGACCCGCGCGTCGCTGCTGGCGTCCAGGGTTTGCGGCAGCATGCGGTAGAAGCGCCAGTCCGGGGTTTGCAACAGGCTGGTCAGCACCGTGCGTTCGTCCGCCAGCAACTGGCAGTCACCGGCCAGAAACGCCGACGCCGCACGGATGCTGGAGGCGTAGGTGTGCAGTTGCGCGCCTTGGTCCTGCAGCTCGCGGCTCCAGGGGCTGCCCAGCGCCACGCAGACGCTGCGCCCCTTTGCCGTCGCAACCTGCAGATTACGCAAGCTCAGCAGTGCGCCCCGGCCATACGCTGCGGGCACATTGTCAAGGCTGACCCGTTGCCGTTCGAAACCGGGGATGTCGAGGCTGCCAGCAATCACTGCGTCCACTTCACCCTTGCGCAAAAAGCCGGCGATGTCCTGGGCAGGAATCGCCTTAAGTTGCACCTTCACCCCCAGATACCTCCCCAGCGCGCTCGCCAGTTCGCCGTCCATTTCATCCGGTTCGGACACCAGCGCCTCGGTGCTGTAGGTCGGTCGCGGATAGCTGCGCACACCCACCCGTAACACCTGCTGTTGTCGTGCCTGCGCCAGAACCGGGCCTGGTTTCTGTTCGGCGCCATCGAGTCTGGGCAACAGCCAGATCGCGCACACTGCGGTGGCGCCAATCAGCGCGGCCAGCCCGTAGCGAATCCAGCCACCGGTGAACGCCGGTCCCGATCTACCCCGCATGTTTCAAACCACGGCGCCAGCGCGTGAAACGCCGCTCCAACAACGCCAGCAAGAAGTTCAGCAGCAGGCCGACCACAGCCAGCAACAGGATCCCGGCGTACATGCTGGGAATCTGAAAAACCTCTTGCGAGTTGAGGGTCAGGAAACCCAGCCCGGAGTGTGCGCCAATCATTTCAGCCGCCACCAATGCCGTGATGCAATAAGCCCCCGCGAGCCGCACACCGGTGAAGATCGAAGGTGAGGCAGACGGCAGGACGATCTTGAGAAACAGAAAGCGCCGGTTGGCGCCCATCGACAGCGCCGAGTTGATCAGCAAGCTGTCGACCTGCTTGACGCCACTGATGGTGCTCAAGAGGATCGGCCAGAACGACGCCCAGAAAATGATCGCCACTTTGGACAGCTCACCGATCCCCAGAAACAGAATGAATACCGGGAACAGCGCCAGCGCTGAAGTCTGGCGGAAGAACTGCAACAGAGGATCGAGCACGCGCTCGAGCCGAGCGAACCAGCCCATCAACAGGCCGAGGCTGACACCTGTGACGATGGCCAGCGCCAGCCCGGCGAGAGAGCGAATCAGGCTGGCTTGCAGGTGCTTGATCAGCGTGCCGTTGCCCGCCATGTCGGCGATGGCCAACACGACCTGCGACGGGGGGCTCAAATAGCCAGGGTTGACGACGCCCATTCGCGGCAGCGCTTCCCACAGCGCCAGAAAGATCAGGATGCCGAGCGAACTGTCGAGTGCCTTGCGTGATGTTTTCTTCCAACTCATGGTCATACCCCAACCCGATAGCCACTGCGCCCAACGATCTGCTGCCAGCTTTCATGGCGCGCGCCCTCTTGCGCGTCAGCGTCAGCGACATCGGCAGCTGCACCGCCCATGCCCTCGCGCAATGATGCCCACGCCCGTTGGCGTAGATGCACGAAGGCGTGGCTGTTGCGCAGTTGCGGCAGTCGCGGCCTGGGCAGATCGATGTCGATGATCTCCTTGATGCGCCCGGGGCGTGGAGTCATGACTGCGACGCGGTCGGAGAGAAAGATCGCTTCGTCGAGGCTGTGGGTGATGAACACGATGGTTTTCTTGTGCAGGTCCCAGATGCGCAACAGCTCGTCCTGCAGGGTTTCACGGGTTTGTGCGTCGAGGGCGGCGAACGGCTCGTCCATCAGCAGCACATCGGGCTTGTAGACCAGCGACCGGGCGATGGCCACGCGCTGACGCATGCCCCCCGACAGTTCGTGGGGATAGCGCGAGGCAAAGCCGGTGAGACCCACCAGGTCCAGATACTCGCGGGCCCTTTCGCGCCGCTCGGCCTTGCCGACGCCGCGTATCTCAAGGCCCACGGCAATGTTGTCGAGCACCGAGCGCCACGGCAGCAAGGCGTAGCCCTGGAACACCACGCCTTGATTGCGGTTGATGCCCTGCAAGGGTTTGCCGTCGATTTCCAGCGTGCCGCCAGTCTTTTTGGCAAGCCCGGCAAGGATGTTCAGATAGGTGGACTTGCCACAGCCGGAGGGCCCGAGAATCGACAGAAATTCGCCTTCGCGCACTTGCAGATCGAAGTCTTTGAGCACTTCTACGCGTTCGCTTTTGCCTGACTCGTCCTGAGCCTGGTATTCCATGTGCAAGCCTGATGTGGAGATTTTGTGCACTGACGCCTCTCAACCCGATTCGATAAAAACATGCTTACAGGCAACACCCGGACGTTGAGCGATGCACATTCACCGTGGGAGGGAGCTTGCTCGCGAAAGCGATGGCTGACGCGCAACGGATTTTTCGCTCATGAGTCTGTTTCGCGCGCAAGCTCCCTCCCACAAGGTTTGTGCCAGACCGCCCTGGCGCGGTGTTCCCTGAAACTCACCTGATCGCCATTGCCCAGGTTTCATGTAAGGCTGATCATGCGGTGGCGCTCTAGGCCTGTGCCTTGGCCAGCGCATTGAACTCGTTGGTGTAAACGTCTTTCACGCTCACCGCTCCTGGCTTGATCTTTTTCTCGTTCTGCAGGATGTCGATGTAGTACTGAATCGGTGGTTCGGTGACGATCAGGTCGTCGACGTAGGCGTAGCGCTCCACCAGTTCCAGCTTGGTGCCGATGCGTTGCGAGACGATCTTGCGCGCCTCGTCGGGGTTGGCGTTGACCCAGTTGGCCGCCTTGGCGATGGCCGCGACGAAATCCGAGGTCGCCTCGGGGTTTTCCCGGATGAACTTGCCATAGCCGCTGTACGGCGCCATGCCGCCCAGGCCCTTGTCCAGGTCGTAGTCGCTCCACAACTTGCGCAGCTCGGGGTTGTGCTCGGCGCCGCCAGAGGCCGGCGGGTGGATGATCGCGATGTCGACGTTGCGGCTGAGCACGGTCTGCTCACCCTGGTTGTCCGGCACGACGACCCAGTTGATCTTGTCGACGTCCACCTGATGCTCGCGCAGGTACTTCTTGGTAACGAACTCGGCGCAGGCACCGAAGCTGTTGAAGCCCACCGTTTTGCCTTCCATGTCCTTGGGCGTGAAGATCCCCGAATCGGCGCGCACGAAATACTTCATGTGCGGTGCTTCCTGGAGGGTCTTGCCGCCCGCCGCGACCACCTTCAGGTCTAATCCGCTGGCAATCGCGGAAATGACCAGCGGCACCATGCGCGAACCGAAGTCGATCTCGCCGGTGCCGACCAACGGAATGATCTGCGGCGCGGCGATCTTGCCGATGTAGTTGGGTCGTGTGCGCGTGCCTTCGAAGTAACCCAGCGAGTCGGCAAGGTAAACCAGGTCGAACGAAGGGTTGTCCGGGTACTTGAAACTGACCACTTGATCGGAGCGCTTTTTGATCACCGCAGGTGCGGCACTGGCGGTTTTTTCGGGTTTATCGCACCCTGGCAACATCAGCCCTGCCGCTGCGGCAGTACCGAGCAGCGCAACCTGTTTGATAAACGCTCTTCGACTCCTGGGTTCTTGCATGTTGAACATTCCTTTAAACGGCAGCGCAATGAACGCCACTCGACGGATAAATGAAATTTATAAAGCAGAAAACAGCCGGCAGCCGCTGCCGCCAAAGTGAATGACGCAGCCCGCGAATTAAGCGAAATGCAACAACAGTGCAAGTGTCTGATTGGCAACAACAGTAATGAGGCTCGCCAGGGACCGTCAACAGGATTAAAACGGCTCCCTATAACGTTTTTAACTAGCGTTATTCCAAAGCCGTAACCCCTTAAGATCAAGTGTTTCCCCAGCAACAGCGCTCCAACACAACGCCTTGTTTGTGCCCATCCCCTTTAATTAAGCGGCTCACTAAAGATTTGCCAAAACGACACTTCCTTAGAGAAGCATTGCAACTTTAATGGCGGCACACACCTTGCAATTCACAACACTTGAAGCCGCTTGGGCACCCACTTGGTTATTCACTGCGACACGCTGAATGAATAGAACTTTTTCCAACAGCCGTATTTCCTGCCGCACGTTTATCACGCATCAAACTTCGTTGATTACCTATGAGGAGCGTCACCATGAGCCAACGCAAAGAAACCCTCAAACTGGGCCTGTTCCTGCGCGCCACCGGGCATCACATCGCCGCATGGCGCGACACCGGCTCACAGGCCGACGCGGGCATTCGCCTGGATCACTACGTCGATCTGGCCCGCAAGGCCGAAGCCGCCGGGTTCGACACGCTGTTTCTGGCCGACAGCGTGTCGGTGCGTGGCATCGATGCACCGACCTTTGACCGGGTGATCGCGCCAAGCCTGAGCTTCGAGCCGCTGACCCTGCTCTCGGCACTGGCAGCAGTGACCTCAAAGATCGGGCTGGTGGCGACCGCCAGTACCAGCTACAGCGAGCCTTACAATCTGGCGCGACAGTTCGCTTCGCTGGATCAGATCAGTGGTGGCCGGGTCGGCTGGAATCTGGTCACCAGCAGTGATCCGGACGCGGCGAAGAACTTCGGCGGGGCCAGCGAAGGCAATCAGGCAGCCCATGCCGATCGCTACAGCCGGGCGCGGGAGTTTCATCAGGTGGTCGACAAGCTGTGGGACAGCTGGGAGGACGACACGCTGCTGCTGGACAAGGACAAAGGCGTGTTCCTGGATCGCAACAAGTTGCACCTGGCTGATCACCAGGGTGAGCACTTCAATGTGCGCGGGCCGCTCAACGTGCTGCGCTCTCCCCAGGGCAAGCCGGTGCTGGTGCAGGCTGGCGCTTCAGACGACGGACGCGCGCTGGCGGCCGCCACCGCTGAAGCGATCTTCGCGGCGCACCAGAGCCTGGCCGACGCCCAGGCGTTTTACAGCGACATCAAGTCCCGTGCCGCTGTGCTCGGGCGCAAACCCGAGCACATCAAAATCCTGCCGGGGGTGACCATCTTCACAGCGCCGACCTCCGCCGAGGCCCACGCCAAACATCAACGCTTGCAGGACCTGGTTCATCCGCAGGTCGGCTTGAGCCTGCTGTCCGGGCTGCTCGGTGGCGTCGACCTCTCCCACCTGCCGCTGGACGGGCCGCTGCCCCAGGACCTGCCTGCGACCAACGCCTCGAAAAGCCGTCAGCAACTGATTCTGCAATTGGCCGCAGAAGGCCTGAGCATTCGGCAGCTGTACCTGCGACTGGCGGGCGCGCGCGGGCACTGGACCCTGGTGGGCTCGCCCACCGAGGTGGTCGATCAACTGCAAGCCTGGTTCGAAGGGTATGGCGCCGACGGTTTCAACATCCTGCCGCCGACCTACCCGGAAGGCCTCGACGACTTCATCGCGCTGATCCTGCCCGAGCTGAAACGTCGGGGTCTGGTACCTGAAGACGGCCCGAGTGGCAACACCCTGCGCGAACGTCTGGGCCTGCCCTATCCGGCGCACCCGGCGAGCTTGCTGCGCGAGCGGCAAGTGGCGGTTTGAACGGCCCGCAACGCTCAAGCCGAGTAGAGTCTTTCACTGAAAGGGGAATGTGACGGCCATCAGGGTGCCCGATTCAGCCAAACCCGCGCTGCACCGATTACGCACCAGAATCCCTGCGTATACTCGGCCTATGACGAAATGGGGCACTTTGAATCGGGGGGCCAGATGCCAGAAGAACGTCTTTCTCAAACCTCAGCGGCCGCCGTCACCGCAGCCGAAACGCCGTGGTCCGATCACTACGACATGTCGCCTTTGCCCCACGACATGACATCGGCCTACCGTCTGCTGCCGGACCCCAACAGCGGCATCGCCATCACCCCGTTTGCGCCATCTGGCACGGGCAACCGGCTGGCCACCCTGGAAATGTGGGCACCGAGCGTCACCCCGTCTGCGCAAAGGGTGATTACCCAGTCTTCCGCCCAAACCTGCCCACAAGCCGAGTTCGCCCGCAGCGCTCACCTGCAAGTCATGGGTGAACTGACCGTTTCCATCGCTCACGAGATCTGCCAGCCGTTGTTGGCCATAGCTTCCAACGCCGCTGCTTGCATGCGCTGGCTGCAACGAGACAAGCCCAATCTCGATGAAGCGGTATGCGGGCTGCGCGACATCCGTGCCGACTGTGAGCGCGCCGCCGGTATCGTCGCCGCCCTGCGTGCCTTGGCCAAACAGTCGCCGTGCAAGCCCCAACCAGTCGACATTGACGCTGTGATCCGCGAGGTCATCCGCCTCAACGACGGCCATCTGGCCAGGCATGGGGTGACACTGGAAACAGCGTTTCACGCTGAGCATGCGGTGATTGCCGACCCGATACAGATTCAGCAACTGGTGTTCAATCTGGTGACCAATGCCATCGAGGCAATGGCCGTTTGCGAGGGTTCGAACCGCATCTTGCGCGTGTCATCGCGATCCCTGCCCGACGGCATTCAGGTGTCGGTGGAGGACAATGGTCCCGGCATTCCCCTCTCTGAAAGGCAGCAGATATTCGGTGCGTTCTACACCACCAAAACCAGTGGTCTGGGGATGGGCCTGACCATCTGCAGATCGGTGGTCGAGGCGCACAAGGGCAACCTCTACGCCGAAGCCTCGGAACTGGGTGGAGCGATGATCCGCTTTCAGCTGCCCAAAGGTTGCAAGAATCACTGATCCCCTCTTCACGCGCCTTTTCTCATCTGATCCGCTGACTGGAGAGTCATCTGTACCGATTTCCCTCTGAATTGGCCTAAACTGCCGCCTTGAAAACCAGAGCCCCGCCCATCACCCAACGGTTGGGGCCGGAATGAAGGCGACAGTGAATGCAGAGCGCGTGCGCACACAAAACAGTGGTGATGGTGTTGTTCAACGACGTGCTGATGCTCGACGTGACCGGCCCCATGGACGTCTTCTCGCTTTCCAACCGCCTGCTCCCCAAAGAAAAGCACTACCAGTTGCTGACCATCGCCGATCGACAGTCGCTGGTACGCAGTTCCTGCGGTCTGAAAGTGCAGGCAGACATGCATCTGGAGGACTACCCCGCGCAGGTAGACTTGCTGTTGGTGCCCGGTGGCCCCGGCGCCTATGGCGTCAGTCACCCTGAACTGAATGCCTGGCTACCCGGCGCCGCCAGAAGCGCACGACGTTTTGGCGCAATCTGCACCGGGGTGTTTCTGCTGGGCGAAGCCGGTCTGATCGATGGCTACCGCTGCACCACCCACTGGAATTACCTCGACCGTCTGGCCCAGCGTCACCCTGATGCGCGGCTGGAAACCGAACAGATCTATGTGATGGATCGCAACCTGATCACCTCCGGCGGTATCACCGCCGGTATCGACATGGCCTTGGCCGTGGTCGCCGAAGACCACGGCAAGGAGCTGGCGCTGGAAGTCGCCAAGGTGCTGCTGGTGGTGATGAAACGCCAGGGTGGCCAGACACCCTACAGCCCGCTGCTGGCTGCAGTGCAACGCGACGGCAGCGTCATCGCCCGGGTTCAGGCCCATGTGGTCGATCACATCGAAGAGCCATACACCATCGCGCGCATGGCTGAAATCGCCTCCATGAGCTCGCGCAATTTTGCCCGCGCGTTCCAGCGCGAGGTCAACCTCACGCCGATGCAGTATGTGCAGAACGCGCGCATCGATCACGCCCGCAAGTTGCTGGAAGGCTGCGAGCTGCCTTTGAAGGTCGTCGCCTCCCGCTGCGGCTTCGGCAGCGCCCGGCACATGCGCAAGCTGTTCAGCGAGCGTATCGGCCTGTCGCCCAACCAGTATCGCCAGCAGTTCGGCGGCGACTGACGGACTGCTTCCCGGACGATGCGTTGCGCCTCGACGGCGAGCGCTGCGCGTCGTCAAAGACCTTCGAAAGGTCGCGTGTACTCACGCAACAACGCCATCCAGACGAATATGCCGCTCTGACACCCCCTACCTTACGACTAATACCCCCCCTACTCCGACGACCGGCGCTCAATTAAAAACGAGAGCAAGTCTGACTATGTTTCAACGAGTTGACGCCGCCAATGCTTTGAAAAAATGGCGGTTGTCAAAAAAACACACATTGAAACCCGCGGGATCCAATCTAGCTTTCTAATCAAACGGATTACCGCAAACGGATAACCGAGGTGTTTTCAATGGGGCGAGGCCGCAATGGCCGAGCCTTCAAAACCTCGTGTGATTGTTGCGCGGTGCTTGTCTGCAAAAGCAAAAAAAGGACTGGCCAGATGGAAAACATCGTTGTCGCCGACAAAGCTACTTCACAACTTACTGCCAACAGCTGGGGCGACCTGGCCCTCAATAAACCCTCTGTCGTTCAGATGCCGGTGGCCCCGAATCAGGTCGCATCGGTCAGCCGCAGTGGCCAGGATCTGGTGGTCAACCTCAAGAATGGCGAGCACGTCAAGGTCGCCAATTTCTTCAATACCGGGCCGGATGGCGTCACCAACGACATGGTGTTTCAAGGCGAAGATGGCGCGCTTTGGCAGGCACAGTACGACACACAGGCGTTCAACGGTTTCACCTTCGAAGAAGTGTCATCCATCGACGAACTGATTGCCGGCGCAGGTGTGGTCGGTAGCGCGACACCCACTTGGGCAATCGCCGGGCTGGGGTTGCTTGGCGCAGGAGGTGCAGCAGCGGCCTCGGGCGGTGGTGGTGGCGGCGGCGGTGGCAATGGCGGTGGCTCCGCGGACACAACGGCACCCAGCGCCCCTACCGGCCTGGGATTGTCTTCGGACGGTCTGTCACTGAACGGTCTGGGGGAAGTCGGCAGCCGAGTGAGCGTACTGGACGCGGCCGGCAACGTGCTCGGTACGGCAGTGGTTGGCAGCGATGGAACGTTTCAGGTAGTCCTCAATGCACCGCAGACCAACGGCCAGACGCTCGGTGTCACCCTGACCGACGCGGCGGGCAACGTGTCGACTCCCGGCTCGGTGACGGCGGGTGACACCACTGCGCCCGCAGCCCCTGGCAACCTTGCATTGTCCGCCGACGGCCTATCGCTGAGCGGTACGGGCGAGGCCGGCAGCAACGTCACCATTCGGGATGCCGCGGGCAATGTACTCGGCACGGCGGTGGTTGGCAGCGACGGCACTTTTCAGGTCGTCCTCAGCACACCGCAGACCAACGGCCAGACACTCGGCGTTACCCTGAGCGACCCGACGGGCAACGTCTCGACTCCCGGCTCGTTGACCGCCGGTGACACTACGGCCCCGGGCACCCCTGACAACCTTGCTTTGTCCGCTGACGGCCAGTCCCTGAGCGGCACGGGCGAGGCTGGCAGCAACGTGACCATTCGTGATGCCGCAGGCAACGTGCTCGGCACTGCCGTGGTTGGCAGCGACGGGACTTTTCAAGTCGCCCTCAATGCGCCACAGACCAACGGCCAGACACTCGGCGTGACGCTGACCGACGGCGCAGGCAACGTTTCGACTCCCGGCTCGCTGACGGCAGCCGATACCACCGCTCCCAACGCGCCCGGCAGCCTGGCGGTCAACGTTGAAGGCACAGTGCTGACCGGCACTGGCGAGGCCGGCGCGACCATTCAGGTTCACGGCGCCGACGGCTCGCTGCTGGGCAGCGCAGTGGTTGCTGCAGACGGTACGTTCAGCCTGACGCTCAGCCCGGCGCAGATCGATGGCCAGTCGTTGACCGTCAATGCAATCGATGCCGCGGGGAATGTTTCTGTTCCGGCCCAAGCGGTGGCGCCGGACGTGGATGTGAATCCGCCCGGCAACGGTGATATCACGCCTCCCGCAGCGCCTGCGGATGTCGCAATCAGCGGCAGTGGAACGCTGGTCAGCGGCCATGGCGAGGTGGGCAGCACCGTCAATATCATCGACGCCAACGGCACTCTGCTGGGAAGCGGGACCGTGGGTGCAGACGGCGCTTTCAGCGTTTCGATCAGCCCCGCGCAGAGTAACGGGCAGGTGCTGCAGGTGACCTTGACCGACAGCGCGGGCAACACTTCATCGAATGTGCCGCTGCAAGCACCCGATACAACTGCACCGGCACAGCCTGCCGATCTTGTACTGTCGGCGGACGGGTTGACCCTGACCGGGGTGACCGAAGCAGGCGCGCGGGTGTTGATTCGCGATGCAACCGGAGCAGTGATTGGCTCCGCACGCGCCGGGCGGGATGGCAGCTTCAGCGTGACCCTGACCAGCCCACAGACCAACGGCGAACATCTGGACGTCAGCGCCACCGACGCTGCCGGCAACACATCGACCGCGCCACTGACCGCCGCAGACACCACGGCACCAGGTCAGGTGAGCGATGTGGTCGTCAGTGCCGATGGCGCTCTGTTGTCCGGAAAAGGTGAAATCGGCGCCACTGTCACCGTGTACGGCGCTGGCGGCATGGCGATCGGCAGCGGTGTCGTTAACGCCAACGGCACGTTCCTGATCACTCTGACCACCGCGCCAACACCAGGCGAGCAGTTGCAGATCACACAGACCGACGCTGCGGGCAACCCCTCTCCTGCGCTTGACGTCACCGTTCCCGACACCGATGGCCCGGCTACCCCTGCCAACATCGTGGTCGATGGCAACGGTACTCAACTGACCGGCACGGCGAGCGCCGGTACGCTTATCGAAGTCCGGGACGCCAGCGGCACCCTGCTGGGGAGCGCTGTCGCAGGAAGCGACGGCAACTTCACCGTGGTACTCAACCCGCCGCAAGCCAACGGTGAAGTCATTGACGTGGTCGCCGTGGACGCCAACGGCGAAAGCTCGGTGGCAGTCCCTGTGACGGCGCCGGATATAACGGGGCCACTTGCGGCAACCGATCTTGCGGTGGCCAACGACGGGCTGTCGGTCACCGGCCGCGGGGAACCGGGGGCGACGGTCACGGTGACCGACGCTCAAGGCAATGTGCTCGGCACCGGCACGGTCTCCGCGACCGGAGCGTTCTCCGTGGTGCTCAACGCCGGGCAGACCAACGGCCAGGCCTTGCAAGTCGTGCTGACCGATGCGGCTGCAAACCCCTCTCCCGCAACGCCAGTGGTAGCAGGTGATCTGGACGGTCCTTTGCAACCTAGCGGGATTGCTATCAGCAGCGACGGCATCCTGCTCAGCGGTCATGGCGAAGCCGGATCGCGGATCACCGTCACCGACGCCAATGGCAACATACTCGGCACGGCCAACGTGGCAGCCGATGGCTCGTTCAGCGTCACGCTCAGCAGTGCGCAAAACAACGGACAAACCCTGTCGATCAAAGCCAGCGACAGCGCGGGCAACCCTGCGACGCCTGTCGCCTTCACGACGCCTGATACCCAGGCGCCGGCTCCCTTGACCAACGTCGCGCTCGATGCCTCGGGTGCGGTGCTGACCGGTACCGGCGAACCCGGCGCCTCGGTGACCGTGCGCGATGCGCTCGGCAACCTGATTGGCACAGGAAGCGTCGGGGTTGGCGGCAGCTTCTCGCTCAACCTTTCCACCCCGCAAACCGACGGCCAGGCCCTGCAAGTGACCCAGACCGACGGCGCGGGCAACCCCTCCACACCTGTGCCCGTCACTGCGCCGGATCTCAGCGTGCCTGACGCTGTCACCAATGTCGCCATCTCCGCCAACGGCGCGGTGGTCACCGGCAACGGTCAGGTGGGTGCAACAGTCACGGTCACCGACGCCTCCGGCAACCCGTTGGGGACCGCGGTCGTCGGTGACAACGGGCGCTTTGAGGTCACGCTTTCCAGCCCGCAGATCAATGGCCAGAACCTGAGCGTCAGCCAGGCCGACGGCTCCGTTACTCCATCAGCGCCGGTGCCGGTCGAGGCCCCGGATATCCAGGCCCCTGATGCCCCGAGCAACCTCACCCTCGACAGTACTGGCGGCCTATTGAGCGGCCAGGCGGAACCGGGAGCCACGGTCACCGTTCGTGATCAGAACGGCAATCTGTTGGGCACCGCCACGGCAGACGCCACGACGGGCGTTTTCCAGGTGAACTTGTCGACGCTGCAGAACAATGGCCAGACCGTGCAGGTCACCCAGACCGACACTCACGGCAACCCGTCGACCGCCGCTTCGTTGACTGCACTGGACACCACACCGGCCGATGCGCCGACCAACGTGGGTATCAGCGCCGATGGTCTTCACGTATCCGGCAATGGCATCGTTGGTGAAACCATCGAAGTGCGCAGTGTTGACGGTACCCTGCTGGGAACGGCGGTGGTGGCGCCCAACGGCAGCTTCACCGTGTTGCTCAACAGCGCTCAGCAGAATGGCGAGACAGTCAATGTCACGCAGATCGATGGCAGTCAGACTGCATCCGCCCCGACGAGTGTAACCGCGCTGGATGTGACGGCACCGCCAGCACCCACCAATGTGTCGGTGGACGTCAACGGTGTGTTGACCGGTACCACCGAAGCGGGCGCTACCGTGCATGTGGTGGATGCCAACGGCACCGTGTTGGGGACTGTCACTGCCGGCCCGAACGGCGGTTTCACCTTTACCCTCCCTGGCACGCTCAACAACGGTCAACTGGTGCAGGTGATTGCCTCGGACGGCAATAACGATTCGCTGCCCGTCGATACCCGTGCGCCCGACACCACCGATCCGGTTCCAGTCGGCAATCTGGCGATCAGTCCGGACGGCACCACTATTTCCGGTACGGGCGAAGCGGGTAGCACGATCACTGTCACCGCCCCTGGCGGCGCAGTATTGGGGACCGGCGTGGTCGGCAATGACGGCGTATTCGTCATCGGCCTCAATCCACCGGCCGCCAGTGGCAGTTCCAACGCGGTCATCAGTACCGACAGCAGCGGCAATACCTCGACGCCCGTCGCGTTGCCGGGGCCCGACGGCACCCAAGTGGCGACACCAACGGACCTGGCGGTCAGCAGTGACGGTTTCACCCTGACCGGTGCTGGCACCCCTGGCAGCACCGTCAACGTTGTAGGCGCTGATGGCTCAAGCCTGGGTTCCGGCACCGTGAACAGCCTCGGCCGGTTCACCATTTTCATGCGCTTCGCCCAGTTGAACGCGCAAATACTGCATGTGACTGCCAGCGATGCCAGCGGCCACAACTCGGTGTCCGGTACGGTCGTCGCGGCTGACTCGACCGCACCCGACGCACCCTCCAATCTCACCATCAACGCCAACGGCAGCACTGTCTCGGGCAAAGGCGAAGTGGGCGCTACGGTCACCATTACCGACAGCGCCGGAACCGTACTGGGCACGGGCGTCGTCGCCAGCACCGGCAATTTCAACGTTGTCCTCAACCCCGCGCAGATCAACTCACAACCCCTGACCGCCACGCAAAGCGATGCGGTAGGCAATGTCTCGCAGCCCGGTAGTGTGGTGGCTCCGGATCTGCAAGCGCCGAGTGCTGCCACCGGCCTGACGATCAACAACGTCGGAACCGTAGTCAGCGGTCAAGGTGAAGCGGGCGCTACCGTGACCGTTCGCGACGCAGCGGGCAACGTGCTGGCCACCGGAACCGTCGACCAGAGCGGTCAGTTCCAGGTCACCCTGCCCGGCGCCCAGACCAGTGGCGCCGCCTTGCAGGTCACGCTCACCGACGCCGCGGGTCACACCTCACCACAGGCCAGCCTGAACACGGTCGATACCACGCCACCGGCTACCGTGCAGGACCTGCACATCAGCGGCAATGGCGATACATTGACCGGCACCGGCGAAGTGGGGGCGACGGTACGGGTCACCGACACCAGCGGCACTCTGCTGGGGACCGGGGTCGTCGCCGCCAACGGCACGTTCAGCGTCACCCTCGCTCCGGCACCGAACAACGGCCAGACACTGGACATCAGCCAGACCGATCCGAGCGGAAACGCGTCGCCATCCGCCACCCTTGTCGCGCCCGACATCACCCCACCGGCTGCGCTCACTCAGGTCGCGGTCAATGCGGACGGCCTGACCGTCACCGGCCACGGCGAGCCGGGAGCGACGGTTTCCGTACGCAGCGTGGATGGCACGTTGTTGGGCACCGGGCTGGTCGGCGCAAACGGTTCATTCAACCTCTCGCTCAACTCGCCACAGATCAACGCTCAAGTGTTGACCGTTACTCAGGAAGACCCACCGGGCAACGTTTCCACCGCCGTAAACGTGGTATCGGTAGACCTCACGCCACCTGACAGCCCGGCTGCCCTTGCCCTCAATGGCGCCGGTCTGCAACTGACCGGCAACGCCGAAGCCGGCAGTACGGTGATCGTGCGCGATGCAGCGGGCGGGGTCCTCGGTACCACGACCGCAGCCGCCAACGGCACCTTCCAGGTCACGCTCAATACGCCGCAACTCAACGGCCAGCCGTTGACCGTGACCGCCACTGACGCTGCGGGCAACGTTTCGACGTCAGCGGGCTACAACGCCGCGGACGCCACTGCACCGCTGGCGGTGAGCAATCTGGCGGTCACGGCGGACGGCCTGTCACTCGCCGGACACGGCGAAGCCGGTGCGACAGTGGTCGTGCGCGACGCCAGTGGTACTCAGCTGGGTAGCGCAACAGTCAACGCCAACGGTAATTTCAGCCTCACGCTGACGCCGGGAGCGACAGCAGGCACTGTGCTCAACGTGGTTCAGACCGACGCTGCCGGAAACGCCTCGCCGCAAGCCGCGGTCACTGCGCCGGGTAATCTGGCCGAACCTGCGCCGGTCAATCTGGCGCTGAGTGCCGACGGGCTGACCCTCACCGGGACCGCCACGGCGGGTAGCACGGTCAGTGTCCGCAGCCCTTCCGGCACCTTGCTGGGAACGGCGTTGGTGGGAAGCGACGGCACCTTCAGCGCCACCCTCAATGCTGCGCAATTGAATGGCGAACAACTCAGCGCGACCGCTACCTCCAGCGACGGCATCAATTCCCTGCCCACCGGCTACACCGCCGCAGACGTCACCGCCCCTGCTCCGCTCAGCAATCTGGTGCTGGCCACCGATGGCGCCTCTCTCACCGGCCATGGCGAAGCGGGCGCGACTGTGACGGTGTTGGGTGCAGGCGGGCTGATTCTGGGCAGTGCGTTGGTTGCGGCCAATGGCACGTTCAATCTCACGCTTGGCACACCGCAGATCGCCGGGCAGTCGCTCAGCGTGAGCCAGACCGACGCAGCGGGCAACGAATCCACCAGCCTCAGTCTGCTCGCCAGAGACCTGGTGGCTCCCAATGCACCGGCCGCGTTGGCGTGCAGTACCGATGGCGCGGTGCTCTCGGGCACTGGCGAAGCCGGCGCGACCGTCAAGGTCTACAACGCCGGTGGAGCACTGATCGGGAGCGGCACGGTCCTCATCGACGGCAGTTTCCAGGTCACCCTGACCACGCCGCAAGCCAACGGCCAGCAACTGGCAGTGACATTGACCGACGCCGCCGGGAACACCTCGGCGACCACCAACCTGACAGCCATCGACACCACAGCGCCAACGGCATTGACTCAACTGGCAATTTCCAGTGATGGCGCAACACTCACCGGGCATGGGGAAGCCGGTGCGACTGTCACCGTGAGCGACAGCGACGGCAACCCACTGGGCACTGTGGTGGTGGGCAGTACCGGAACCTTTACCCTGGTCCTCACCCCTGCCCTGACCAACGCTGAAGTGCTGACGCTGGTTCAGACCGATACCGCAGGCAACGTATCGCCGAACGCCACGCTGGTGACACCGGACTTCACGGCGCCCGATCCACTGTCGAATGTAGATATCAATCCTGCAGGCGCGGTCGTGACAGGGACCGGCGAGCCTGGTGCGACCGTGACGGTCAAAGACCCTGCCGGCAATGTCCTTGGCACCAGTGTGGTGCTGACCGATGGCTCGTTCAGCGTCACATTGAGCACGCCGCAGATCAACAACCAGATCCTCAGCGTGCAGCAGGCCGACCCACCGGGCAACGTCAGCACGTCGGTGCCCGTCACCGCACCGGACCTGACGCCGCCGGCGGTTCCAACGCAACTGCAGTTCAACGCAGCCGGTGATGTGCTGAGCGGTCGCGGTGAAGTCAACGCTACGGTAAGCATTACTCTGGCCGATGGCACATCGATCGGCACCGGCTCAGTAGGCGCTGACGGCACTTTCCTGATCACCCTCACTCAGGGCCAAAGCAACGGCCAGCAAGTGTTCGTCGTGCTGACCGACACCCCAGGCAATGCGTCTGCGGCGGGCAACCTGTTCGCTCCCGACATCACTGCGCCCAACCCAGTCGCCAATCTGGCGATCGACGATGCGGGCAGAATCGTCAGTGGGACCGGGGAAGCAGGCGCCACCATTGCCGTCACCGATGCCTTGGGTAACGTGCTGGGCACGGCAACGGTCGGTGCAGGCGGGGCGTTTACCGTCACGCTCTCGGTGCCACAACTCAATGGCGAGGCACTGTCGGTCATTCAACGGGATACGGCAGGCAACCCTTCGACACCGGCGACGGTTGACGCGCCGGATATCACTGCGCCTGCCCTGCCTGTGGCGACAACGCTCAGCCCCGATGGCCTGACCTTGTCCGGTACCGGGGAAGCCGGCGCCACGGTGCACGTCACCAGCGCCAGCGGTGCGGATCTGGGCACCACAACTGTTGACCCTGACGGCACGTTCAGCGTCACCCTGGGATCGGCACAACTCAACGGTCAGGTCCTCACGCTGACCCAGACCGACGGCGCAACCAACGTCTCCGGCAACGCTACCTTCCAAGTGCCTGACGTGACCGATCCGGCGCCGGTCGACAACCTGGCGGTCAGCTTGAACGGTCTGATTCTGACCGGTACCGGCGAAGCAGGCGCCACGGTCAATGTCTCCTTCCAGGGCGCCCCATTGGGCAGCGCGACTGTCGCGGCGGACGGCACGTTCAGCGTCACCCTGACGACGCCTCAGCTCAATGGGCAGCTGCTGTCGGTGGTCCAAGTGGATGCCGGAACCAACGACTCGACCCCGGTCACTGTCAGCGCGCCGGACATCACCGCCCCGGCCCTGCCAACCGTCGCCGGCCTCGATGACGGAACTGTTCTGACAGGGACTGCCGAAGCTGGCAGCACCGTCACCGTCACCTCGGCCAGCGGTGCTCCCCTGGGGTCAGCCACGACAGGGGATGACGGCTTCTATACCGTCATTCTCACTGCACAACAGGCCAACGGTGAAACCCTGTTAGTGACCGCCACCGACATCGCAGGCAACCCCTCGGCAACGCTGCCGTTCACAGCGCCTGACATCACCGACCCCGATCCGGTCACCAATCTGGCGATCAGTCCCGATTACACCCAGCTCGCCGGGCGCGGCGAAGTGGGCGCGAGCGTGGTAGTCACTGTCGGCACCACAGAGGTCGGCAGCGGAACCGTAGGTGCCAACGGCAGCTTCGTCATCACCCTGACCGGCGTCGCCGCCAATCAGGTGCTGTCCGTGATTCAGACAGATGCCGCCGGCAATGACTCCGATCCTTCCGGCCTGACAGTGCCGCTGACACCGCCGCCCAGTGCTCCTGACAATCTCGTGCTCACAGCGGACGGCGTGACGCTGACCGGTACCGCTGTGATCGGCTCTACCGTCACGGTGTTCAGCCCCAACGGCACGCCGCTTGGCACCGCAGTCACCGACATTAACGGCAACTTCACGGTGACGCTGATCCAGGCACAAACCAACGGCCAGATTCTGGACGTCACGGCCAATACAGCGCTCGGTGGTAATTCTGTACCGAGCGAAATCACGGCGGGAGACACCACCCCGCCCGCACCACTCAGCGATCTGGCGATCAATGCCTCGGGGACCACGGTCACCGGCCGTGGCGAAGTCGGGGCGACCGTCACCATCAGTTCCGCGACCGGTACTGCACTGGGGACCGCAGTGGTCGGCGCCAACGGCACCTTCAGCGCGCAACTCAACACTGCGCAAGCCAATGGGCAACTGCTCAACGCGATCCAGACGGACGCTGCCGGGAACCCGTCGACGCCGCTGAACGTCACGGCGCCTGATATCACCGCGCCAAACGCGCCGTCCGCGCTGGGGCTCAATGGCACCGGCCTGCTGTTGAACGGGGTCGGCGAGGCTGGGGCGACGGTCACCGTGCGCAGCGCTGCAGGTTTGGTGCTCGGCACCGGAACCGTAGCGGGCGATGGCACCTTCTCGGTCACGTTGAATGCCGCGCAACTCAACGGCCAGCCGCTGACCGTGAGTCAGGCGGACGCCGCAGGCAACGTCTCGGCATCCACCGGTTTGACGGCAGCGGACACTACCCCGCCGGCCGGGCTGAGCAATCTGGCGCTCAACGCCGGCGGCCTGCAACTGAGCGGCGTCGGCGAGCCTGGCGCGACGGTCAGCGTGACCAATGCCGCCGGCCAGGTGCTGGGGACAGCACTGGTGGGCGCCGGTGGCAGCTTCACCGTGCAATTGTCCAGCGCGCAACTCAACGGACAGTCGCTCAACGTGCAACAGGCAGACCCTACGGGCAATCTGTCGCCTGTCTCCAACCTGGTGGCCGCCGATATCCAGGCACCTGTAGCGCCGACCGCTCTCGCACTGGCTGCCAACGGCCTGACCGTGAGTGGCAGTGGCGAAGCAGGCGCGACGGTCAATGTCTACAGCGCAGGGGGCGCATTGCTGGGAACCGGTACGGTGGGCGGTGGCGGCACGTTCAGTTTCAACCTGACTTCTGCCGCGCAACTCGACGGCCAGCCGTTGACCGTGAAGCTGGTCGATGCAGCCGGCAACGTCTCAGCCAGTGGCAACCTGACTGCGCCGGACACCACGGCGCCCGGCGCTCCGACAGGCGTTGTCGTGAACGGCAGCGGCACGGTATTGACCGGCACAGGCGTGGCGGGCTCGACGGTGACCGTGCGCAGTGCTGGCGGCGTGGTGCTGGGCACAGGCACTGTCGCGGCCAATGGCAGCTTCTCGGTGGCGCTGGCCGCCGCGCAGATCGACAACCAGGTGTTGAGCGTGACTCAGGCGGACCCTGCCGGGAACGTCTCGGTATCGGCCACGGCCACCGCGCCGGACCTGACCGCGCCCGTCGCGCCGACAACGCTGCTGGTCAGCGGCGACGGCCTGACGGTCAGCGGTACCGGTGAAGCCGGCTCCACGGTGACCATCAAATCGGCGAGCGGCACGGTGCTGGGCACGGCGCTGGTCGGTGGAACCGGGGTGTTCAGCGTCGGGCTCAACGCGGCGCAGATCAACGGCGAAAAACTGTCGGTCAGCCTCACCGATACCCACGGCAATGTGTCGGTGGCAACCGTCGTTACCGCGCCGGATATCGACGCCAACGCGCCGGTCATTGCCAGCGATAACCTGGCCACGGCGACGGTAATCATTGCGCCAGTGAAGGTCACGCAGAACTTCTCCGACTCGTTCACCACGCTGCTGGCGGGCTTCTCCAAGACCTTCACCTTCACTGTCGCCAGCGGCACCAGTATCGATCCGACGCTGACCCTGACCACCAGCAGCCTGGTTTCGCTGCTCGACGGCGTGAACTATACGCTGCAAGTCAAGAGCGCCAGCGGCGCCTGGGTCACCCTCGACGTCAACGGCAGCGGCGGCCTGCTCGATCTGCTGGCGATTGCCGGTCAAGGGGTGCGCGTCAATATCGGTGACTTGCTCGGTGGCGATTATCGCCTGACCGTTGCCAGCTCCGGCATCGGTCTGCTGACCACGGTGACCACCCAGTTGCAGCTGGATATCACCAGCCTGACGCAGTTCACCGGGACGGCAGGTGCGGCGATCACCGGCAACGTCATCAGTGATGTCGGTACCGATGGCCAGGCCGATCAGACCGGCCCTGATCAGGGCGCGCTGTTGCAGATCCAGAAAAACGGCAGCTATGTGGCGGCGGGCGCAGGCACCACCGTGCAAGGCCTGTACGGCACGCTGACGATCGACGCCAGCGGTAACTACAGCTACAAGGCCAATGGCAGTGTCAGCAGTGTCGGCAAGGTGGACGTCTTCAGCTATCAGCTGGTCCACGCCAACGGGCTGAGCGACACCGCGACGCTGTATGTGCGCATCGATAGCCCGCAAGCCACGGAAATCTGGAGCGACAGCAACCTTGCCAATCCGGCGTTGCTGGTCGACGCCACCAACGACATCGCCCATACCGGCATCACCCTGGTCAACCCTGAGGTCACCAGCACCTCCACGCTGGGCAGCTTTGGTGTCTTGCTCGGTGGAGGCAGCGGCACCTACACCACCAGTGTCGCGGCCAACACCGTCAGCGATCTGACCGTGGTGGTCAACGCCAGCAACCTGCTGAGCCTGCTGGGCTCGATGACGGTCAGCCTGTACAAGCTCAACAGCAACGGCCAGTACGTGCTGGTGAAAAGCTACGGTGGCGGCTCGTTGCTGAATCTGGGGAATGGCAATTACGGTATTCAGTTCGACGACCAGACTTCCGGCACCTATCAGGTGAAAGTCGCTGTCGGCGGACTGGGTCTGTTGAGCACGGTCAATACCAGCCTGATCAACGCCGCAACCTTCACCAACCAGTTCGTGGTCGGCAGCTACACGCCGGTCGCGGGCAATCTACTGACCGACGCAGCCGGCGCCGGTGCCGACGTGCTCGGTTCGGCTTACACCGTGCTCAGCGTGCAGCAAGCCGGGACTTTCGTCACGCCGGGCTATAACGGCACGACCATCGCGGGTACCTACGGCTCGTTACTGGTGCATGCCGATGGCAGTTACACCTACACCCTCACGCCAGGGCAGACCAACGCAGTCATCGGCCATCAGGATGTGTTCACCTATCAGTTGACTCATCCCAACGGCACCACAGACACCGCTACCTTGACGGTGGACCTGGACCAGGCAGGCGCGGTCGCGACCACCTCCTTCGCTGCGCTCGCCAGCGTCGACGATCACAGCGTCGCTGCCACCGCGGCGGTTGCCAGCACGGAGCTGATTCAGGGCACCGACGGCAACGACACGCTGGACGGATCCCATGGCGGTGCCGTGACTCTGCAAGGGGGCGCGGGCAATGACACGCTGATCATCAGCGACCAGCATTTCGCCTCGGTGGACGGCGGCACCGGCACCGATACCCTGGTCTGGGCCGGTGGCGATGCAACGATCAATCTGGGGGATCTGCAAAGCCGGATTCACAACGTCGAGGTGCTGGACCTGAACCACACCAGCGCAGTCTCGCTGACCGTGAGCCTGGCGGATCTGGTCGCGATCACGTCGTCGGACAACAGCACGCTGCTGATCAAGGGCGACAGCAAAGACAGCGTACACATGACCGATACCTGGGCCGCAGATGGCACCCACCAGGCGGGTGGAATCGACTATACCCAATACACACCTCAGGAGGATCCGAGTCACCATTTGTGGGTACAAAACGGCATTCAGGTTGTTTAGGGAAGTCTGACCTCGGTCAGTAAGGAAACTCTGTGAAGTCAGTGCGCCGTCACCCATGGCCGATGGTCCTGCTGACCATCGGCTTGCAGCACATGATCAACCTGCCCGTCTGGGCAGACGAATACATCGACCCGGGGCTGCGCAGCATCAGCCCTTCCCGGCTGCAACAGCAGCCGGGGGACGCGAAACCCAAGCATGGCAGCGGCAAGACCGCTGCCGCAGCCGTGCCCGGTAAAGAGGAAGCGCAGACGCTGGGACTCGAGCAGGCCGTGAGGCTGGCAGTGGACTGGCACCCGAGCATCAGTGAAGCCATCGGCACCCTGTATCAGCAGGCCGAGGGCATCAATGTCGCCGAAGCCGGTTACTACCCGCAGATCGCGGGGGGCATCAAGGGCGGTTACAACAGCGGCAATGGCAGCGATGCGAGCAGCCAGTCAGTGAGCATTTCCCTGAAGCAGATGCTGTATGACTTCGGCAAGGTATCCAACTCCGTCGAGGCGGCCAGAGCCAAGGCCGCGCGCAGCCAGGCAAGCATACTGTTGGCGATCGATGAGGTCAGTCGCGATACCGCATTCGCCTACGTCGAGGTTCAGCGTTACCAGCGTCTGATCGAAATCGCCCGGCAGCAGATCCAGGGCATTGGCGGCATCGTCGATCTGGCGAAGCAGCGTAGCGACATGGGCGCCAGTACCCGGTCCGATGTGGTTCAGGCTCAGTCCCGCGCCGAAGGCGGGATGGCGACGTTGCAGGAATACAAGGCGCAATACGCGCGCTGGCAAGCGGCGCTGGGCAATCTTCTGGGGCGCCAGAGCTCGCCACAGGTCAGCGATGCATTTCCCGATTCACTGAATCAGTCCTGCAATACCCCGGTGATCACCGACGCCCTACCCGCCGTCCTGCAAGCGGCAGCGCAGCGAACCCAGGCTCAAGCCGAACTGGCTCAGGCCAAGGCCGAGGCCTATCCGACGCTGTCTCTGGAGCCCTCGTTCAACCAGTACCTGGACAACAATTACGACAGTCAGAACCCGGCCATCGACCGCACACAGGTGGGGATTTTCCTCAACCTTGAGGTGCCGATTTATCAGGGCGGCGCCATCAGTGCCCGCAGTCGCGCCGCCAGTTATGCCCTGACCGCGGCTGATTCCGCCGAAGACGCCGCCCGGCTGCAGGCACGTCAAGGTTTGAGCGAGTCCCAGGCGCAGACATCCGGGCTGACGCGTCGGCTCAACTCACTGGAGTTTCGCGAAACCACCATCACCGAAGCCCGTGAGCTGTATGGCAAACAATACCTGGAACTGGGCACCCGTCCGCTGCTGGACCTGCTCAACGCCGAGCAGGAAATTCACCAGTCACGGTTTGACCTGGCCAACACTCAGGCCGACCTGCACCGCCTGCAAATCGACTGTCTGTACAACAGTGGCGCGTTGCGTCGGGCATTCGGTATCGATCACAGCACCATCCAGCATGTGGAGATCCTGCCATGACCGATCCCATCGTCATCGCTCATCAACCTGCGAATGCCGACGCGGCGCGGCAGGACTATTCGCCGTGGCTGGAAGCGGTGCTGAAAGTTGCGCGGCATTATCGCCTCGACGTGTCTCCGGAAAGCGTGCGCCTGGCCTCTGTACACAGCGAGGGCCGCGTCGAAGAAGTGGTCCGCCACATGGCGCGCCAGGCCGGGCTCAGCGTCAAGTTCGCCGACTACGACCGCAAGAGCCTGAGCCGCTGGCGCACGCCGCTGGTGGTGCAATTGCAGGATGGACAGGTCGGGGTCATCGAGAGCGTCAGCGAGCAGGGCGAACTCGGCATCGCCTACAGTGGCGATCAAGGCCTGCAGAGCCGCATCGAACCCGAAATCCTCGCCGCTCAAGCCGTTCGCACGGTGATTCTGCGCCCTACCCAGCCGCTCAGCGACGTACGCACCAACGATTACATCAAGCCCTACGACGAGCACTGGTTCAGACGTATCGTGCTCAGCGACCTGCGGCCCTACAGCCAGGTGATGGTCGCCTCGTTGGTGGCCAACCTGCTGGGCATGGCTGGCGTGCTGTTCTCGATGCAGGTCTACGACCGGGTGATTCCCGCCGAATCGCTGCCGACCCTTTACGTGCTGTTCGGCGGCGTGATGCTGGCGCTGCTGTTCGACTTCGTCATGCGCATCATGCGTCTGCGCATCACCGACATTCTCGGCAAACGTGCCGATCTGCGGGTGTCCGATCTGGTCTTCGGCCATGCCTTGCGCCTGCGCAATTCGGCGCGCCCGAAATCCACTGGCTCGTTCATTTCGCAATTGCGCGAGCTGGAACAGATCCGCGACCTGATTACCTCCAGCACCGCCACGGCACTGGCCGACCTGCCGTTCTTCTTTCTGTTTCTGCTGGTGTTCTACCTCATCGGCGGGCAACTGGTGCTCATACCGTTGCTGGCGCTGGTCGCCATGGTCTTGCCCGGCGTGCTGGCGCAACAGCGGCTGGCAAAACTGGCTAACGAGTCAATGCGCGAAGCCGCGCTGCGCAACGCCATGCTGGTGGAAAGCGTGCAAGGCATGGACGACATCAAGGCATTGCAGGCCGAGCAGCGTTTTCAACAACAGTGGAACCATTACAACGCTGCGTCGGCGGACAGCAGCCTGCGCCTGCGCACGCTGACCAACAGCCTGGTGACCTGGACCCAGAACGTTCAGGGCGGGGTTTTCGCAGTGGTCATCGTGTTCGGCGCGCCGATGGTGATCGCCGGTGACCTCACCACCGGTAGCCTGGTGGCGGCGTCGATCCTGTCGTCGCGAATGATGGGGCCGATGGCGCAACTGACCCATGTACTCACCCGCTGGCAGCAGGCCAAGGTGGCGTTGCAGGGGCTGAACCGATTGATGCAGATGCCGGTCGACCATCCCGAAGGCAGCCAGCGTGTGCACCTGCCTGCCATTCGCGGCGAATACCGGCTGCGCCAGTCGGGCTTTCGTTACAGCGAGGAGTCATCGCCGGCCTTGAGCAATATCGACCTGAAGATACGTCCCGGCGAACGCATCGCCATTCTCGGGCGTAACGGCGCCGGCAAGTCGACCCTGCTGCAGGCATTGGCCGGTTCCATGGATTTGAGCACCGGTGAAACCACGCTGGACGGCATCGCCCTCGCGCACATCGACCCCGCCGACCTGCGTCGCGACGTCGGCCTGATGTCGCAGCAGGCACGGCTGTTTCACGGCACCTTGCGCGACAACATCACCCTGGGCGCCGGACAGGCCAGCGATCAGGAAATTATCGCGGCGCTGGCCGTCACTGGCGCACTGGATTTCGTGCGGCAGATGCCCAAAGGCATGGATCACCTGATCCTCGAAGGTGGCCTGGGTCTGTCGGGGGGACAGCGCCAGAGCCTGCTGCTGTCGCGGTTATTGATCCGCCAGCCACAAGTGCTGTTGCTCGACGAGCCCACGGCGTCGCTGGACGACATCACCGAACGCCTGCTGCTGGAAAAACTCGCCACCTGGTGCACCGGTCGCACGCTGGTGGTGGCGACGCACCGGGTCAGCGTCCTGCAACTGGTCGAACGGATCATCGTGATGGACAACGGCAGGATCCTGATCGATGACCATCGCGACGCCGCGTTGGCGCGGTTGCGGCAGCCGAAAGGAGCACAGTCATGAAAGCATTGACGGCCGAACACACACCGCGACTGCCCGACCAGATCACCTACCTGGACGGCCGCGACGAACGCAGCGTGACGGGCGGAATCCGGGTGATCTGGGGGTGCGCGCTGATGATCGCCTGCTTTCTGGCCTGGGCTGCGTGGTTCGAAGTGGTCGAAGTGTCGACCGGCACCGGCAAGGTGGTGCCCAGTTCCCGCGAGCAAGTGATCCAGTCCATGGAAGGCGGCATCATCAAGGAAATGAACGTCACCGAAGGCTCGCTGGTTGAGCGCGGCCAGGTGCTGGCCCAGCTTGACGCAGTGAAGACCGAATCCAACGTCGGCGAGAGCGAAGCCAAGTACCGGGCAGCGCTGGCCAGCGTCAATCGGCTGCAGGCGGAGGTCAGCGAAAAGCCTCTGGTGTTCGACCCCTCCCTGAACAACTACCCGGAGCTGACGCGTGCCGAAACCGAGCTGTACAACACCCGGCGCAAGGGCCTGCAATCCACGCTGGACGGCATCCAGAGTTCGCTGAAACTGGTGCGCAGCGAATTGGAGATCACCGAAAATCTGGCAAAGATCGGCGCGTCGAGCCGGGTTGAAGTGCTGCGCCTGAATCGGCAGCGCTCGGAGCTGGAACTCAAGGCCACCGAAGCCCGCTCCGACTACATGGTGCGAGCACGCGAAGACCTCGCCAAGGCCAACGCCGAAGCGCAGATGCTGGTGGCGGTGATTCGTGGACGCAATGACTCGCTGTCCCGCCTGACCCTGCATTCGCCGGTACGCGGCATCGTCAAGGACATCGAGGTCACGACCATTGGCGGTGTGGTACCGCCGAACGGGAAACTGATGCAGATCGTGCCGCTGGACGAACAGCTGCTGATCGAAGCGCGGATTTCGCCCCGGGATATCGCCTTCATTCATCCGGATCAGGAAGCCAAGGTCAAGATCACCGCCTACGACTACTCCATCTACGGCAGTCTGGACGGCAAGGTCGTGACCATCTCCCCCGATACCATCCAGGACGAAGTCAAACCGGAAATTTTCTACTACCGGGTGTACATCCGCACCAACGCCGACGTGCTGCGCAACAAGGCCGGGAAAGCCTTCGCCATCGTGCCCGGCATGATCGCGACGGTGGATATCCGCACCGGCCAGAAGACGGTGCTGGATTACCTGATCAAACCACTGAACCGGGCTCGCGAGGCATTGCGTGAACGTTGATCAGCGGGTGGCCAGATGCGCCGCTGCGGGTGCTGACGGATTAGCCTGAGCCAGATAACGGCCCCATTCGCGATTGATCTCGGCGTATGGCAGGAAGATGCTCACCCGTTTCTGCCTGGCCAGGTCCGGACGATGAAGTGCGGCCAGTTCGCCAGAACCCAGGAATGCCACGGTGATGCCGACCACCTTGCCGTCCGCGGCGAACACCGGCCCGCCAGACATCCCCTTGGCAACCGGGCCATCATGGGTGCCATAGAGGACGTTGCCCTCTTTGGTATCCAGACGCACCATCGCGGGCAGGGTGTGGCCACTGCCTTTCACCGACATGTACAGCGAGTTGTAGCCCACCGCAGTCACGGCTTCGCCAGGGGTGTAACCGCGCCAGAGCGGTACGCCATTGGCCTTGTGCCGGAAAAACTGGATATCGCCCTGCCCTTGATAAACAGAGCCCGGCAGATAGGGAATATGCTTGACGGTGACGGCGTAGTCTTCGTTCCACTGCACCGCCGTACCCATCAGCATGAAGGGTAGCGGCCCGCCGGAATGGACGACGAACGCTTGGTCATAAACTGGATCCTGGGTAAAAGCGACTGGCATTCCATTGCACCCGCTGAGCAGCACTGAGGCCGCAACAAGTGACTTTAGGGGACGCATTCTGCACACAGAGAGTGAGTTGAAGACGGCGCAAATATGTCATTGAGCCATCACCTAATCAATAGTCTAAGACTACCTCTCGTCCGATTACGATGCAGTGAGTGTATTGGATCCAAGCAGCTACTTATCCTTGATACTTCACGCTCTTATCGACTCATTCAGCTCATTTGACAGCTTTATCACCTTTTTTCGCTACATGTCCGCCACTCAGTGAGTGGCGGTGCTCTGTGTATTGCCCACTGGATATGCGGTCCGGGATCAAAAACGGAACGCTACGCCGGTGGTGACGTTGATGGCATCACCGGGATAGAAATTCGCGGAATCCTGTCCCTTGGCGTCATACGCCGTATTGGACGCCGTGGCATAGCGTTCGTCGGTCAGGTTGCGCGCGTCGACGAACACTTCCCACTTCTTGCTCGGTGCCTCATAGCCGAATTTGGCGCCCCAGATCGTGTAAGACGGCGCGCTCCAGCTGTTGGCAAAATCCACGTAGTAGCTGGACGCGGAACGGGCGTTCAGTTGCGCGTAGAACCCACTGGCCTGGCGATATTCCAGCTCCGCCTGATACACCGAACGCGGCAGACCCGGCAGCTCGTTGTCGCCGAAGGTGTCGTCGTGACGGTAATGGAAGTCGTTGTAGGTGTAGGCCTGACGCAGGGTCACGGTGTCGCCGCCCTGTCCTTCCCAGAGCAAGGCGTTGAGGCCCGCTTCGACCCCTTGGTGAATCGTGCCGCTGCCATTGGACGTCGCCACCAGTTGGTCCTGGGTCGCGGTTGCCTGACGCACCACCACCGACAGCAGCTCCTTCTGCACCCACGACCGGTACAGCGTCAGGCTGCCATCGAAGATGCCGTGTCCGCCGCGAATGCCGAACTCTACGGTATTGGCCTTTTGCGGGCGAACGTCGCGAAGGTAGGGCGTACCGGTGCTGCCCAGCTGCCAGGTGACAGGCGGGTCGATGGAGCGGCTGACGTTGCCGAACAACTCGAACTCCGGCGTCAGCTGATAACGCAGGCCGATGCGCGGTGCGATGTCGTGCTCTTCGTATTCCACGCCATTGGGAAACTCCGAGGTGTTGACGCCCGTGGTGTATTCGATTTCCGCCTTGCGCTTGATGTCGATGAACGACAGCCCCGAGGACAGCCACAAGTCATCGGTCAGCTGCAGCTCGTTACCCAGCGAAAATACCGTGTCTCTGGAGCCCGTGTAGTTGGTTTCCTGCAATTTGGCCTTGGTCGCCTTGCTGTGGGATTTCACGTCGGCGAGATAGGCCCGCGTCGTGCTGAACGTCACGGTGCTGTCGCTGTTCAGGCCCAGAAAGGTGTCGCCGATGCGCAGGTAACGCAGGGTCAGGTTGATGTCCTTGGAGCGCCAGTCCTGAGGGGTCGCCGAATATCGCCAGCCGTTGTACAGCGGGTAATCGTTGTACCCCAGACCCACCTCGAGCTTTGCGTTGTCGTCGAAGGTGTAGGTGGTTTTGTTGCCCAGCAGCGTCGAGCCATCCTTCTTGCGCCCGGTCGGCACGTCGTTGCTTTTGGGGTCGTGCTTGAGCTGGTACCTGGTCAGGGTGTTGCCCTGGGTCAGGGTCTCTTCGCGATAACGCAGGAAGAAGCGCGTCTCCAGTTTCGGGTTGAACACATGGCCGAAGTTGGCAACGATGCCCTGCCCTTCGTTCGGCGTGTTGTCCTGATAACCGTCGCGTTCGTTGTGCTGCACGCTGACGTAGTAATCGCTGTCATCGACCACGCCGCCGGTGCTCAATACCTGTTTGCGGTAACCGAAACTGCCGGTCTCGAAGCGCGCATAGTTCCCCGGATCGGTACGGCCGGTCTTGCTAACGAAATTGATCGCCCCACCCAGGGACAACGCCGAATAGTTGAAGGCGTTGGCGCCATACAGCACTTCGGTGTGGTCAACGCCGGCCATGTCGAGCATGTCTTCCTGGGTACCGCCGGGGCCGGTCAGTGGCAGGCCGTCGAACAGGAATTTAATGCCCAGTACATAGCCTTGATAAAAGGTATTGAGCCCCGACCCCCGGATCGAAATCTTGTTGGCCCCCGAGCCGCTGGTGGCCTGAGCGAAGACGCCGGGCTGCAAGGCCAGGACGTCTTCGGCATTGGATGCGCGGCCCTTTTCGATCTCGTGGTTGTCGATCACTGCAGTCTTGCCCGGCACCTTGGCCAGTTGCCTTTCGGTTTTTTGCGCTTCGCTGGCTTGCGCGCCAGTCACGGTCACCGTCGCCAGTCTTGGGTCCTGCACCGCCGGTGGCTCGTCCGCAAAAGACGCCCCATGTACCAGCATAAACAACACACCCAGACTTGAAGCGGTGGTCAGCGAATCAAAACGACGAGCGCGTAGATCAAACGTATGCAACCTCAAAATCCCTACTCCCATGGTAATAAGTTAGTTGGAGCATCTATTCGTATAGTCGCGCTCCGGACTAACTTAGCAGGGTTCGTGCCACGTCAAATCCGCCTGTTTACGGGCAATTAACGGACCTATAAGCGTGTCTCCCCGACAGTTTGTTTCGCCGTTGTCCGATACCCAACACATGAGCAGGTAAATGGCCTGTCTCCCGCGTTGCAGACGCTCGCGATGGGCGCATATAGCCAGAAGGCAACTGTTCATAACTGCAACTGTTCGCCCGGCAACAGGCGTCGGACAAAAAGTTTGCCTGCGGCAATTCATTGTCCAGTCGGCGTATTTAAAAGTACTGGAAACACAGGCCATCGAAACTTGGTACGGCTCTTGCTCCCTCCCTCATGCGTCTCGCAAGTATTGAACGGATGCACAGGGTTTTATCGAGAGACATGACACATCACTTGTTTTCGTCACCTTCAACAGCCAGGAGTTAATCAATGGCCAATGCCCAAACAGCGAGCGCACTGGATGTGCTCTGGCGTCAGGCGCCGGGCGGCGAGTTGCTCGACCTGGGCCGGGTCTACCGAGGGCCCTTGGCGCTGTCGAGGCTGCAGACCACACCCCGGCGGATTCTCAGCCGTCGCGAAGCGGTGTTATTGGGCGTCTTCGCCTTGGTGCTGCACGGCGCGGTGATCTACTGGGTCAACAGTTCGCCTACGCCTGCGCTGCCCGTGGTGCCGCCGGAAATCCCGCCGATGACCATCGAGTTCTCGCAACCGGCACCGCCTGTGGTGGAACCGCCACCGCCCGAGCCGATTGCGCAGCCGGTGGTCGAGCCGCCGCCCCCTGTCGAGGATGAACTGGCGGTCAAACCGCCACCCCCCAAGCCGGTCCCCAAACCCAAACCGGTGGTCAAGTCTGTGCCTAAACCCGTCGCCAAACCGGTCGAGCAACCGCCGCCACCGGCACCGCCACAACCGGTTGCAGCGCCTGCCCCGCCAGCACCTCCGGCACCGGCTCCGGTGACCCCGGCCTCGGCCAATGCCGGTTATCTGCACAACCCTGCGCCGCAATACCCGGCACTGGCCATGCGTCGTAACTGGGAAGGGACCGTGTTGCTGCGCGTGCATGTTCTGGCGACCGGCAAGCCCGGTGAAATCCAGATTCAGAAAAGCAGCGGCCGCGACCAATTGGACGATGCCGCCCTGGCAGCCGTGAAACGCTGGAGTTTTGCCCCGGCCAAACAGGGCAACAACCCAGTCGACGGCTGGGTCAGCGTGCCGATCGATTTCAAACTGCAATAACCCGATCTCTTGATTCGCTACATCGCGGGCTACCTCACCAAAGGCGCATCGCTACACCGACTTTTTGCCTTGCTGGAGAGCCTCACATGAACCTTATCGCTTCGCCTTTCGAATCCATTGAACACGCGGTCATCTGGCTGCTGATCGTCTTCTCCGTCGCGACCTGGGGCCTGGCCCTGCTCAAGGGGGTGCAGTTCGCACGCCTGAAAGGTCAGGACAAGAAATTCCACAAGCAATTCTGGGCCGCATCGAGCCTGGACTCTGCCGCCGAACTGGCCCAGACCAGACCCGGTGCAGCAGCCCGTGTTGCGCTGGCCGGTTATGCCGCGATTCAGCAAGCCCCAGAAGGCACTCAAGCCGCCGATCTGAGCCAGGCCATCAATCATCAGGACCGCCTGGAACGCGCATTGCGTCAGCAGATTGTGCGTGAGCGTCGCTCGCTGGAAACCGGCCTTGCGATCCTCGCCAGTATCGGCAGCACCTCGCCCTTCATCGGCCTGTTCGGTACGGTCTGGGGGATCATGTCGGCGCTCAAGGGCATCAGCGCGGCAGGCTCGGCGAGCCTTGAAACCGTGGCAGGCCCGATCGGCGCGGCACTGGTCGCCACCGGCGTCGGGATCGCGGTCGCGGTGCCTGCGGTGCTGGTTTACAACTATTACCTGCGCCGCCTGAAACTGACCGCCGCCGATCTCGATGACTTCGCCCACGACTTCTACAGCCTGGCGCAGAAGAACGCGTTCCGCGTGTTGCTGCACCCGGTGCTCAACAAATCAGGCGCCACAACAGCCGGACAAAAAGTGAAGGAGGCGTCCTGATATGGCCTTTTCCACCCAAGACAGCGATGAAGTGCTGAGCGAAATCAACGTCACGCCATTGGTGGACGTGATGCTGGTGTTGCTGGTGGTGTTCATCGTCACCGCGCCACTGTTGACCAACTCGATCCCGATCAACCTGCCCAAGACCGAAGCCGTCGCTGCGGTGGAACAGAAAGACCCGCTGGTGGTGAGCATCGACGACAAGGGCAAGCTGTTCATCAACAAGGATGAAATCCAGCCCGATTTGCTGGAGACCAACCTGAAGGCCGCGAAAGATAAAAACGCCGATGTGCGCGTGCAATTGCAAGCAGACAACGGCGTTAACTACGGCGAAGTCGCCCGGGCGATGGCCTCCATCGAAAAAGCCGGGATCACCAAACTGTCGGTGATCACCGCGAAATAGATCGCCACACAGCGATCTGTAGCAGCACGGCTTGCCGGCGGTGGCGGCTTGAAAATCCCCACCGCCGACAAACAGAAGGCCGCCCGGCCGGACTGCTACAGGATCAGGTAGGCCATTGCATCCGCGGTCGAGCGTCATGCCCATGTCGTTGCCACCCATCAGACACAAGGAAGAGGTGATCATCCGTGACTGTCACGTTTCTCAGCGCCCGGAAGGCGCCGCTTGAAATCGCTCGTGAACTGGCGACTGAATTCGCTCGCACCGCTGTCGACCGCGATGCCCGTGGCGGCACGCCCAAGACTGAACGGGACAGACTGCGCAGCAGCGGTCTGTTGTCGCTGAGCATTCCCGGTCAGTTCGGCGGGCTCAACGCCAACTGGTCGCAGACGTTCGAAGTGGTGCGCGAATTCGCCAGAGTCGACAGTTCCATCGCCCACGTCTTCGGCTTCCATCACCTGATGCTCGCCACCATCCGCCTGTTCGCCAAACCCTCGCAATGGCAGACCTGGTTTCAGCTGACCGCCAGCAATAACTGGTTCTGGGGCAACACCCTCAATCCGCTGGACACCCGCACCGTGGTCAAGGGGCATGACGGCTGGCGCGAGTTTTCCGGGCAGAAGAGCTTCTGCTCGGGCGCCAACGACTCGGAAATGCTCATCGCCTCGGCGGTGGACGAAGCCGCCGGCGGCAAGCTGCTGATCGCCGCGATCCCCAGTGGCCGCAGCGGCATCACCTTGCACAACGACTGGTACAACATGGGCCAGCGCCAGACCGACAGCGGCAGCGTCACCTTCAAGCGCGTGCGGGTCGAGGAGTCCGATCTGCTGCTGGAACCCGGCCCGCTGAGCACGCCCTTTGCCTGCCTGCGCCCGCTGATCGCGCAACTGCACTTTGCCAATATCTTCCTCGGCATCGCCGAAGGCGCCTTTGAGGAAGCGCGCAAATACACCCGTGAAGAGACTCGCCCCTGGTTCCGCTCCAGCGCCGAACACAATGCGCAGGATCCTTACGTGCTCAGCCATTACGGCGACTTCTGGGTGGCCCTGGAAAGCACGCGCTTGCTGGTCGAGCGCGCCGGCAGTGTGCTGGACGCCGCCTGGGCCAAAGGCTCGGCGCTGACCAGCGAAGAGCGCAGCGAAGTGGCCATCGCCATCGCCACCGCCAAAGTCGCGGCCAGCCGCAACGGCCTGGAGCTCTGTAGCAAGGTCTTCGAGGTCACCGGCGCGCGGGCCACCCACGCCTCCGTGGCGCTCGACAGGCACTGGCGAAATCTGCGCACCCAGAGCCTGCATGACCCGCTCGATTACAAACTTCATGAACTGGGTGACTGGGCCTTGAACCACACCCCGCCCATCCCGACTTTTTACTCATAGGGATCATCATGCAACTGCTGACGTTACCACCCTCGCCCGCCCTGGCGACTTCGATCCGCGCCACCGCGCAAGTCTTCGAAGACCCGAAATCCAGAGCCTTGCTCCAGCACCTGCAACAGGTCGCCCCAAGTGAGGCCAGCGTGCTGATCATCGGCGAAACCGGCACCGGCAAGGAGCTGGTCGCCCGCCATATCCACAACCTCAGCGCCCGCAAGACCCAGCCCTTCGTGGCCGTCAACTGCGGCGCCTTCTCAGAATCGCTGGTGGAAGCCGAGCTGTTCGGCCATGAGAAAGGCGCCTTTACCGGCGCCCTGAGCGCCAAGGCCGGCTGGTTCGAGGAAGCCAACGGTGGCACGCTGTTTCTCGACGAAATCGGCGACTTGCCCATGACCATCCAGGTGAAACTGCTGCGCGTGCTGCAAGAGCGTGAAGTGGTCCGGCTCGGGTCACGCAAAAGCATTCCGATCAACGTGCGGGTGCTCGCCGCCACCAACGTGCAACTGGAGCGAGCCATCAACGCCGGGCACTTTCGTGAGGACCTGTTCTACCGGCTCAACGTGGTCAATCTGGAACTCAGCCCGCTGCGCGAGCGCCCCGGCGACATCATCCCGCTGGTGCACTACTTCATCGCCAGCTACAGCAAACGCCTGGGCTACGGGCAGATCGCGCTCAGTGTCGAAGCCGAACGCAAATTGGTGAATTACAGCTGGCCGGGGAACATTCGCGAGCTGGAGAACGTCATTCATCACACCCTGCTGATCTGCCGCGATGGCGTGATTCAAAGCGACGACCTGCGCATGTCGAACCTGCGCATCGAGCGTCAGGACGATCCCACGCAGCCCGATCAGTCGGCTCAAGCGCTGCTGGAACACGCCCTGCAGCGTTTGTTCGAGGAGCAGGTGGACAACCTCCACGAGCAGGTCGAACGCACTCTGCTCGGCGCCGCCTACCGTTTCTGCCACCACAATCAGGTGCACACCGCAGAGTTGCTGGGCTTGAGCCGCAACGTCACCCGAACGCTGCTGATCAACCTGGGTGAACTGAAGGTCAACAAGCGCCGTCCCGGCAACCCCTCCTCCGACGAGCGCGTTCTGCACCTTTCGATCTGAAGCCCGCTACGCGGTGAGCCCCGCCCACCGCGTATCGTGAAACCTCAATCAGACCGCTTCACCCAGCGCATCACGGAACTGGCGATTCCACAGACGAGCGTATTGCCCGCCCAGGCGCAGCAACTGATCGTGACTGCCGTCTTCCACCACCCGCCCCTTGTCGAACACCAGAATCCGGTCAAGGTGCGCCACTGTCGACAACCGGTGCGCAACGACCAACACTGTCTTGTCTTCCATGATCTCGTCGAGTTTGCCCTGAATGAAGCGCTCGGTGATCGAATCCAGGCTCGACGTGGCTTCGTCCATCACCAGAATCGGCGCGTTCTTGAGCAACACCCGGGCAATGGCGATACGTTGCCGCTGACCACCGGAAAGCTTGACCCCGCGCTCACCCACCAGCGACTCGTAACCGTGCTCCATGCTGTCGATGAACTCACTGGCGCCCGCGCGGTGGATCGCCTCGGCCACTTCATCCATCGAGGCATCGAGCCGGCCGTAATGAATGTTCTCGCGAATGCTGCGATGGAATAGCCCCGGCTCCTGGGGGATCAGGCCGATCTGCTGGTGCAACGAGTGCTGAGTGACATTGCGCACATCCACGCCGTCGATCAGCACCTCGCCTTTGTGCACGTCATAGAGCCGCAACAGCAGGCTGAGCAAAGTCGATTTACCCGACCCCGAGGATCCGACCAAGCCGACTTTCTGCCCGGCCGGAATCACGATGTTCAGCTGTTGGAAAATCCCCTGATCGGCGCCATAACTGAAGCCGACATCGCGAAATTCAATGTCTCCGCGCTTGATCTGCAACGCCTTGGCGCCCGGCCGGTCGATCACCTCGTGAGGCCGAATCAGGGTGCGCACGCCGTTGGAGATGTTGCCGGTGGCCTCGAAGAACTCCAGAAAACGCCGCGACAGGTTGCCGACGTCGCTGATGATCAACAGCGACAGACTGGTGGACATCACAAAGGCGGCGATGTCGATCTGTTGGGTGCGCCACAACTGCAACGCCAGCAGCAAAAGACCGAGCTTGAGCACCACCCCGCAACCGGTCTGAAACCAGCGGATCTTTTCCATGTAACCCAGCGAGCGATAGGCAGCGGCGACTTCCTTGTCGAGGAATGTGCCCAGGTAGGAATGCTCGAATGCGTGGCGGGCGAACAGGCGGATGTTGGCCAGGTTAGACACCGCATCCACCACCTTCCCCGAGCTGGTGCTGCGCGCCGCTGAATACTGCTGGGCCAGCGGATGGCTACGCCGCGCCAGCAGATAACAGACCGCGATGAACACCGCCGACCAACCGGCCATGAACACCGCCATCAACGGCGACGCGGTCCACAGCAGCACAGTGGCCAGTGACAGCGTCACCAGCAGCGGGATCAGGTCGAACAGCAGAATACTCAGGGTTTGGTTCACCCCCAACGCCACTTCGGAGACCCGATGCGCCAGCGCCCCGGCGAACTCATTGCTGATGAAACGATGGGAATGCTGCTGCAGATAGGCATACACCACGTGAGTGACCGTGCGCCTCTGCAATGGCAGAACATGGATGTGACAACCCGCCGCCGCCCGGGTGAACAGCACCTCACACACCAGCAACGTCGCGAACAGCGTCAACGGCGTTTGCAAGACCCCGAACGCATGTTCGGCATCCAGACCATTGCTGACCGTGCGAGTGATCTGCCCCAGCCCCCACGGAATGAGGATGGTGCAGATCACTGCGGCAATCTGCAGCAGCAGGATGGCGACATACCAGCCCTTGAAGTTACCGATGAAAAACCGCACGAACGCCGCCGGCGTCGACGGCAGGTGCTGGACATTCCAGCTGCGTAACCGGCGATCGCGGGGCGCGAAGGATGAAAAGGACGAACTCATGGCAGATCACATTCCTGAATGACGCCTGTGGCCGCGCAGCTTTCAGGCAAAGTTGATTTCGTACCTTATTGATCAGAATTCGTGCCAGTTGCACGGCCCCGTGTCTTCGGGGCTTTGAACGACTCAAGGCAGGGGAAAAGTGTGTTCCGCGACAGTGTGTGTGGATTGCCTGTCGTGAATTCAACAGCGTGCCGAATCTCGATCGCCCGGTCGTTGATAGGCAGAGCGCTCAATCAGCTCTCTCGTAGGAAGAATCTCTAAGTGCCGCACGAGCGTTCCCTTTCGCCTTTGCGCTATGGAATCGCCCTCTGAAAACCCGCATCTTCGTTCCACGAAAACGCTCTGCCCCCTGCCCGCGCATGGACGCGCTGGCTCAATTCCTTTGCCACGGATGCCAGCCATGTTCGACACACCACCGATTTTCTTCGACCACAGCCGCCATACACTCATCGTCCACGACCTCAAGGCTCAGCTCGACGTCCTGACCTTCATCGGCGAAGAAACCCTCAGCCAGCCGTTTCGCTACACCCTCGAATTCACCTCCAGCGAGCAGGACATCGCTGCCGATCACATCCTCGGCAAACCCGCCGATTTCAGCCTGCACACGGCGCCTCATTTGTTGCCCAAGGTGTTCCGCAGCCTGCCGACGCCCGAGGTCAAACCGCTGCGCACGCTGCACGGGGTGATCACCTCGTTCAAGCGCCTGTCCGGCTCCAGCGACGAAGCGCGTTATGAAGTGGTGTTTCAGCCGCGCCTGGCGTTGCTCGAGCGCGGTCGGCAATACCGCCTCTATCAGCACCAGTCGGTGCCGCAGATCGTCGAGAGCATTTTGCGCAGCCGCCACGATTTCGAAGGCCAGGATTTCCTGTTCAAGCTGGTGCGCCAATACCCCCCTCGCGAGCAGGTCATGCAGTACGGCGAAAGCGATCTGGCGTTTATCGCGCGGCTGCTGGCCGAGGTCGGCATCTGGTACCGCCTCACCCGCGATGCGCGGCTGAACATCGATGTGGTCGAGTTTCATGACGATCAGCGGCATTACGCAGGCTCGCTCGACTTACCCTATCGTCCGCAATCGGGCCTTGGCAGCAGCGGGCAGGATGCGGTTTGGGGGCTGCAGTCCAGCCATGAAGTGGTGGAAAAAAACCTGCACTTTCGCGCCTACGACCCACGCGAAGCCAGGGCCTGGCTCACCGGTGAAGTGGACCAGACCCGAGGGGCGAAAACCACCTACGGTGAGGCCTATCACTACGCCGAGCCCTACACGGCGCTGGGCGACAAGCTGGATCAGGCCGAAGACCTGCAAAGCGAAAGCGGGTTTTTCTATGGGCGCCTGCGCCATGAGCGTTATCTCAACGACCAGACCCGCCTGAGCGGCGTGACCAGCAGCGCCAGCGTGGCCCTGGCCCAGATACTGAACATTTCCGGCGGCGCGCCGCAGGCCTTTGCGCCCGGCGCGGTCATCACCCGGCTGGTGATTCGCGCGGCCCGGGATTCAAGTCTTGAGGTGAGCTTCGAAGCCATTCCCTGGTCGAGCAGCGTGTGCTTTCGCCCGCCGTTACTCGCCAAGCCGAAAATGGCCGGCACCATTCCCGCCCGCGT
>Ga0308159_1000824_pt1 | contig 56300 bp, 43 predicted proteins | sample PhyCR1_FD_201040 | JGI IMG/M metagenome (GOLD analysis project Ga0308159, IMG submission 201040) | Phyllosphere microbial communities from UC Gill Tract Community Farm, Albany, California, United States - DLSLC.R1 | ecosystem: Host-associated > Plants > Phyllosphere > Unclassified | place: USA...
GGGCTCTCGCCAAAGTGGAACGGTGAATGGCAGCTTGTGCTCCCACTCGTGCTCAAGGCACCTGCGGCCTTCAGCTTGCCATTCACCGCTCTCACTCCAGATTCTAATCTCTAATCAAGACACAAGCCAACTGTCATCGGCTGAGCTGTAGCCGGTTTTGAGTCGCGCGCCAGCGTCTCGGCCAGGTTTGATGATGTCTTCAGGATCCAGGGTGAAGTAGCTCACTGCACCGCCGATGGCATTGCTGCCGTAGAGCACTGAGGCTGGGCCGCGCAGGATTTCCACCCGCTTGATGATTTCCGGGTCGACATAATTGCGCTGGGTCTGGGCGTAGGGCCCGTAGAAGAAGCTGTCCGGTATCGCCACGCCGTCGATCTGGGTGAGTATCCGCTCGCCATCGATACCGCGAATGTTGTAGCCGTTCAGGCCACTGCGCTGCCCGGTCCCCGCCACCGAGACGCCCGGCTCGTAGCGCACCAGGTCCTGGAGGGTGTTGACGTTCTGCCGGTCCAGCTGCTCTCGGGTCTGCACGCTGACCGTGCTGGGGACCTGGCTCACGTCTTGGGCACTGCGGGTGGCGCTGACGGTCACCTGCTGCAAGGCTATGGCCCCGCGACCTGACTGGCGCTCGAGCACCACGTTGCCGCGGCTGATGGTCCGCGGGACCAGGCCAGTGCCGTGTAGCAGGCGTTTGAGTGCCTGCTCGGGGGGCAGTGAACCCTGTATGCCGGGGGAGGCGACCCCTTCGGCCAGGCGAGCGTCGAAGCCCACCTGCCAGCCCGTGACCTGGCTGAAGGCATTGATGGCCGATACCAGCGGCTGTTGGGCGATGCCGAAGTGGTAGTCGCCCATGCGCGAGGTGCTCACCGACGCCGGCTCGACCGCCAGCGTGGGGAGTGAACAGGCGCCTGTGGCGAGCAAGGCGAGTGAAAACAGGGACAGTTGCCCCTTGAGGCGTGGCCGTAGGGTCGAACGGGTAGGACTGGTGGGCATCGAAAGCGCTCCCTGACGCGCGAACTGTTCATAGGGTGTGCGTTCTTGATTGAACAAGAATCAATTGCATTGGCTTTGACGAGACGGACAGGGAGGGGGTATCGCGTAAAAATAAATCCCAGGCGCCCAGCAGGGCGTACGGCGCTGCCGCGGGTGGGCTGGTAGCGGTTAAGGCAGGCGCATCAGTTCAGGATGACCAGCGCTGGATACTCATGCAGTTGTGCCGAGGTGATATGGGCCAATGCACGTAGCGCCTCAAGCGGCTGGTCAAGGCGGTAGTTGCCGGTGACGGCGATGTTCTCCAGCCGTTCATTGCGATTGATGATCCAGCCGGGGTAATAGCGGCGCAGCTCGGCCAGCACCTGGCTCAAGGGGCAATTTTCGAAGACCAGGCGCCCATCGACCCAGGCCAGGTCCTTGCGCATGTCCAGTTGCCTGCGTGCACCGAGCCCGTCGGGCCCGACGCGAATGCTCTGACCGGCCTGCAAACGGATGCGTTGGACGCGGCCCCCTTGCACGTCGACGTCGACGTCGCCGCGTTGCACCTTGACCCAAGCCTGGCCATCGAGCAGGCGCACGGCAAAATCGGTGTCGCGTGCCTGGGCGCGCAGAGGGCCGGCTTGCACTTCGAGCGGTGCCGGCGCGCCCTTGGGCACCTGGAAGTATGCCTCGCCTTGCAGCAGGCGGGCGACCTGCCGCCCGTCATTGCGCTCGCTGGCAAACGCTGACTGGGTATTGAGCAGCACCCGGGCATCGTCCTGAAGGTTCACCCGGTGGCGTTCCCCCGCGACCGTCAGGTGATCAGCCTGCAGGCGCACTGGCACGTTGCCGAACGTGAACAGGCCTACCAGCAGCGCGGCAGCGGTGGCCAGCGGTTTCCACTGGCGACGCAGGCGACCTGCGCGAGGGCGCGATGGGTAGCCCTGCAGCTGTGCAGCGGCCTGCTTGAGCGCTGCGCCGTTCCACAATGCCTCGGCTTGCACGAACGCTTCGGCATTTTCGGGAGCGGCTTGCAGCCAGGTTTCGAATGCGAGGTGGTCGGCGGGCTCGGCGGTTTCAAGACGGACCAGCCACGCCAAAGCCTCGTCCGTGGCACGACGACGCGCATTGGGCCTGGTTGGTGACGGGCGATGTTCGGGGCTGTCGGTCACGGTGAGTCCTTGAGCGGGCGTGCGCAGATGATCAGGGCGCTGGCGCGATGTGGCAAGCGGGCCTCATCGCGGCGGCCCGTCAGGCGTCCAGGCGCTGGGCGACACCCAGGCAGATACCCATGATCAACTTCAGCTCCTTTTGCACCGTGCTCGCAGAAACCCCCAGCTGCTGGGCGATTTCGAGAGAGGTGGCGCCGTGCAGCCGGCTTAGCGTGAAGATCCTTTGCTGGCGTGGCGTCAGTTGCTTCAGGCTTTCGCTCAGGTGGCGCAGCAGTTGCTGGGCATGTGCAGCATCCTCGTTGCTGCTGGCGGGCACGGCGACATTGTTCACTACCTCGTCAGCCACGTCGTCGACCAGGGTTCGGGCCTGTACCCGGCGGGCACGCAAGTGGTCGAGCGCAAGGTTGCGGGCGGTCTGAAAGACGAAGGGTTCGATGTGCTGGACCGAACGCTCGCCCAGTGCGCGTGAGACGCGCAAGTAGGTTTCCTGAAGCAGGTCTTCGGCCGTGCAACGGTTGCCTACCATGCGCTGGAGCGTGCGGAGCAAGATGGGCCTCTGGCTGAGGAATACGGAATTGAACCGGGACTGACTCACGGAGCGACCTGACCTGACAAGCGGCCAATGATAATGCTTATCATCCGTGCTTGAGGTCAAGCTGCGAAATGTAGGCAAATCGTAACGGCGCCGCGAGTATCGCCGGTGCCGCAGAGCGGCTACGGCGATACGAGCTCGATGCCCCAGCACCTGTTACCAGTTGTCAGGGCGTGCTGGCACAGCCGTTACTGAGCGCGGCAGAGCGCCAGGCAGTTGTCCAGCATGCGGTTGGAGAAGCCCCACTCGTTGTCGTACCAGGCCAGCACCTTGAGCATGCGCCCATTGGCCCGTGTGTGGTTGGCATCGAAGATCGACGACAGCGGGTTGTGGTTGAAGTCGCACGAGACCAGGGGCAGGGCGTTATAGCCCAATACTCGCGAATGCTTGCTGGCCTCGAGGAACAGCTGGTTGACCTGTTCGGCCGTGGCTTCGCGCTTGAGGTTGACGGTGAGGTCCACCAGCGACACGTTGATCACCGGTACCCGCACGGCCATGCCGGTCAGCTTGCCGGCCAGCTCCGGCAGTACCAGGCCCACGGCCTCGGCGGCGCCAGTCTTGCTGGGGATCATCGACTGGGTGGCCGAACGGGCGCGGTAGGGGTCGCTGTGGTACACGTCGGTCAGCACCTGGTCGTTGGTGTAGGCATGGATGGTGGTCATCAGGCCTTGCTCGATACCGAACTCGCGGTGCAGCACCTGGGCGATGGGCGCCAGGCAGTTGGTGGTGCAGGAGGCGTTGGAAATGACCTGATGCGAGGCGCGCAGCACATCGTGGTTGACGCCATACACCACGGTGGCATCAGCGCCCTTGGCCGGCGCCGAGACGATCACCTTGCCCGCGCCGGCAGCGATGTGCGCAGCGGCCTTGTCGCGCTCGGTGAACAGCCCCGTGCATTCGAAGACCACATCGATCGCCAGGGCTTTCCAGGGCAGTTCGGCCGGGTTGCGAATGGCGCTCACCGCGATGCGGTCGCCGTTGACGGTCAGGCTTTCGTGGTCGGCTTCGACGCTGGCCTCGAAGGTGCCGTGCACGCTGTCGTACTTGAGCAAGTGGGCGTTCATGGTGCTGTCGCCCAGGTCGTTGATGGCGACGACCTGCATGTCCTGGCGGTAGCCCTGGGTATAGAGTGCGCGCAGGACATTGCGCCCGATGCGGCCGAATCCGTTGATGGCGATGCGAAGGGTCATGGCGATACCTCTGGCAGTCCGAGTCAAACCTGTGGCACAAAGGTGCTTCACTGAAACGGTTTTGTTGTTGGAATTACAAGATTATTCAGTTGCAGATAGAAAACAAGCCTTTTTAGTGGCAGTATTTTGTTTAAACCTACAACGAGCGGTTCGATCGTGAGCCTACCGAAGCAGTGCGCGCCTGTCCTTTGAGCCTAGGCTGCAATCGGCCGGGCACGATCACTTGGTAAACCGCCCTTACAATTAGCCTGGAGTCCAGTACATGCACCCGCGCATCCTTGAGGTCACCCAACGGCTGGTCGAGCGTAGCCGCGCCACCCGCGAACGCTACCTGCAGCTGATCCGCGGGGCCGCCAGCGAGGGCCCGATGCGTGCCAGCCTGCAATGCGCCAACTTCGCCCATGGCGTGGCCGGTTGTGGCAGCGAGGACAAACAGACCCTGCGCCTGATGAATGCCGCCAACGTGGCCATCGTCTCGGCCTACAACGACATGTTGTCGGCCCACCAGCCCTACCTGCATTTTCCCGAACAGATCAAGCAGGCCCTGCGCGAAGTCGGCTCGGTAGGCCAGTTCGCCGGCGGTGTGCCGGCCATGTGCGATGGCGTCACCCAGGGCGAGCCGGGCATGGAACTGGCCATCGCCAGCCGTGAAGTGATCGCCATGTCCACTGCCGTGGCGTTGTCCCACAACATGTTCGACGCGGCCCTGATGCTGGGCATCTGCGACAAGATCGTGCCGGGCCTGATGATGGGGGCCTTGCGCTTTGGTCACTTGCCCACGGTGTTCGTACCGGGCGGGCCGATGGTCTCGGGTATTTCCAACAAGCAGAAAGCCGATGTGCGCCAGCGTTATGCCGAAGGCAAGGCCAGCCGAGAGGAACTGCTGGAATCGGAAATGCAGTCCTACCACGGCCCTGGCACCTGCACCTTCTACGGCACGGCCAACACCAACCAGCTGGTGATGGAAGTGATGGGGCTGCACCTACCGGGTGCTTCTTTCGTCAACCCCTACACGCCGCTGCGCGACGCGCTGACCGCCGAGGCGGCGCAACAGGTCACGCGCATGACCAAGGCCAGCGGCACCTTCATGCCCCTGGGCGAAATCGTCGACGAGAAGGCGCTGGTCAACTCGATCGTGGCCCTGCATGCCACAGGCGGTTCCACCAACCATACCCTGCACATTCCGGCCATAGCCCAGGCCGCCGGTATCCAGCTGACCTGGCAGGACATGGCCGACCTGTCCGAAGTGGTACCGACCCTGTCCCACGTCTACCCCAACGGCAAGGCCGACATCAACCACTTCCAGGCCGCCGGCGGCATGGCGTTCCTGATCCGCGAGCTGCTCGATGCCGGTTTGCTGCACGAGGACGTCAACACCGTCGCCGGCCCTGGCCTGCGTCGCTACACCCAGGAGCCGTTCCTGGAGGACGGCAAGCTGGTCTGGCGCGAAGGGCCACAGCAGAGCCTGGACGAAAGCATCCTGCGGCCCGTGGCGCGGCCGTTCTCCGCCGAAGGCGGGTTGCGGGTGATGGAAGGCAACCTGGGGCGTGGCGTGATGAAAGTCTCCGCCGTGGCTCCAGAGCACCGCGTGGTCGAGGCGCCGGCGCGCATCTTTCACGATCAGCAGTCATTGGCCGACGCCTTCAAGGCAGGCGAGCTGGAGCGGGACTTCGTCGCAGTGGTGCGCTTCCAGGGCCCGCGCTGCAACGGCATGCCGGAGCTGCACAAACTCACCCCGTTCCTTGGCGTGCTGCAGGATCGCGGGTACAAGGTAGCCCTGGTGACCGATGGGCGCATGTCCGGTGCATCGGGCAAGATCCCCGCCGCCATTCACGTGTGCCCCGAAGCTTATGACGGCGGCCCGCTGGCACGGCTGCGCGATGGTGATATCGTGCGGGTCGATGGCGCTGAAGGTACATTGCGGGTAATGGTATCGGCCGACGAGCTGGCCCTGCGTGACCTGGCGACCGCGCCCCAGGGCAATGACCTGGGCTGCGGGCGCGAGCTGTTCGGCTTCATGCGCATGGCGTTCAGCCCGGCAGAGCAGGGCGCCAGCGCCTTTACCTCTGCCCTGGAGAACCTGAAATGAATGACCTGCTGGTTGGCGACATCGGCGGCACCAATGCCCGTTTTGCGTTATGGCGTGACAACCAGCTGCACGAGGTGAAGGTATTCGCCACCGAGGACTACACAAGCCCGGAACAGGCCATCGAAGCGTATTTTGAAGCCCTGGCCATACCGCGGGGTGGCGTAGCCGCTGCTTGCCTGGCGGTGGCCGGCCCGGTCGATGGCGATGAGTTTCGCTTCACCAACAACCATTGGCGCCTGAGCCGGACCGCCTTTTGCCAACGCTTACAGATCGGGCACCTGTTGCTGATCAACGATTTCACCGCCATGGCCCTTGGCATGACCCGCCTGCGCGAGGGTGAGTGTCGAGAAGTCTGCCCAGGTCAGGCCGATCCGCTGCGCCCGGCGCTGGTCATCGGACCCGGTACAGGCCTGGGTGTCGGCTCGCTGTTGCGCCTGGGGGGCAAGCACTGGCATGCCTTGCCAGGCGAAGGCGGGCACGTCGACCTGCCGGTGGGCAATGCCCGAGAGGCGGCGATCCATCAGTACATCCATGGCCAGATCGGCCATGTCAGTGCCGAGACGGTGCTCAGCGGCGGCGGGCTGGTGCGCCTGTACCAGGCCATCTGCGCCCTGGATGGTGAAAATCCGCGACACACTTCGCCGGCGCAGATCACCGATGCTGCCCTGGGTGGCGAGCCGCGGGCGCGGGCGGTGATCGAGCAATTCTGCCGGTTCCTGGGACGCGTGGCGGGCAACAACGTGCTTACCCTGGGCGCGCGTGGTGGGGTATATATCGTCGGCGGCGTGATCCCACGCTTTGCCGAGCTGTTCCTGCGCAGCGGTTTCGCCGACAGTTTCGGCGACAAAGGCTGCATGAGCGGTTACTTCCAAGGCGTGCCCGTATGGCTGGTGACTGCCGAGTTTTCCGGGCTGCTGGGCGCTGGCGTGGCCTTGCAGCAAGCGCTGGATCAGGGCTAGGCGCCTGGGCTCCCTGCAAGGCGACACAGGTCAGCGGGCAACAAGACCCGCCACCACAAAAGGACATCCCCCTTGAGCACTGCCGGCAAATCCATCCTGATGGTCGACGACGATCAGGAAATTCGCGAACTGTTGCAAACCTACCTCAGCCGCTCGGGCTTTCAGGTCAATGCCCAGGCCGATGGCGCCGGGTTTCGTCATGCCCTGGACACCACCGCTTGTGACCTGGTTATCCTGGACGTCATGCTGCCGGACGAGGACGGTTTCAGCCTGTGCCGATGGGTACGCCAGCACCCGCGTCATGCGCGGGTGCCCATCATCATGTTGACGGCAAGCTCGGACGAGACCGATCGGGTCATCGGGCTCGAGCTTGGCGCCGATGATTACCTGGGCAAGCCGTTCAGCCCGCGTGAACTGCAGGCCCGCATCAAAGCCTTGCTGCGCCGCGCCGAGTTCGGGCAAGCAGCGCCGGGTGGGGCGGTGCTGGCATTCGACGATTGGCGGCTCGACACGGTCAGCCATCGCCTGTTCCACCGCGACGGAGAGGAGGTGATTCTCTCGGGCGCGGACTTTGCGCTGCTCAAGCTGTTTCTGGACCACCCCCAGCAGATCCTCGACCGCGACACCATCGGCAACGCCACGCGAGGGCGAGAGCCGATGCCACTGGACCGCATCGTGGACATGGCCGTCAGCCGTCTGCGCCAGCGCTTGCGCGACACCGAGAAGCCACCCCGGCTGATCCGCACCGTGCGTGGCAGCGGCTACCTGCTGGCGACCCATGTCTGCACTGCACCCTGAGCGGCGGTGGCGCCTGCTGCCACGTTCGCTGCTGGGGCGCATGCTGCTGCTGACCTTGCTGGTGGTTCTGCTGGCCCAAGGGCTGTCGAGCATCATCTGGGTGGCCCAGCTGCGCGCCAGCCAGTTGCAAGGGCTGCGTGCCAGTGCCAGCAGCCTGGCCCACTCGATGAGCGCCAGCGTCAGTTACTTTCGCTCGCTGCCCGTTGCTTACCGGCCAATGGTGCTCGACCAGTTGCGCAGCATGGGAGGCACGCGGTTTTTCGTTTCGCTGAACGCCAAGCCGCTGGACATGCAGATGCTGCCTGTCACGCCGCGCAAGCAGGCAGTGATGGAGGTGTTCCAGCAAGTGCTGCACGAGCGTCTAGGGCCGCAGATGGACATTTCCGTCGAATTCGTCGACCCCGATGAACTGCGCATCTTCAACAGCGGGCTCAAGCTCGACGAGCTGCCAAGGTCATGGGCCCATTATTCGCTCACCCTCGAACCGCTCAATCCGCCGGTACTGGTCACCCAGATTCGTCTGGCCGAAGGCGAATGGCTGTACATCGCCTCGTTGTTGCCCGAGCCCTATACCAGCCTGGAAGCCGAGCGTCTGCCGCGCCAGCAGATCGGCTTCATCGTCCTGACTACGGCATTGTTGTTGCTGTTCATCGGGCTGCTGGTGCAATGGCAGAGCTGGCCGCTCAAGCGCCTGGCCCGTGCAGCGCGGGAGCTGTCACTGGGCGCCGATGTTGCGCCTGTGGCCGAAGGCGGCGGCAGCGAGGTGGTGGAGGTGGGCCGGGCCTTCAACAGCATGCGCGAGCGGATCAGCCGTTACCTCACCGAGCGTAGCCAATTGTTCAGCGCCATCTCCCACGACCTGCGTACGCCCATCACCCGGCTTCGCCTGCGTGTCGAACTGCTTGAAGACGAGCACCTGCAAGCCAAGTTCAGCCAGGACCTGGACGAACTGGAATTGCTGGTAAAGGGCGCGCTGCAATGCGTGAAGGACACCGACATTCACGAGAACATCGAGCCGGTGGACCTCAATCATATCCTCGAACTGCTGGCCGAGCCGTACCTGCGAGACGGTAGGATCATACTCGAAGGGCATGCCCTGGCGCCGTATCCGGGCAAGCCACTGGCATTGCGGCGCTGCATCGGCAACCTGATCGACAACGCCATCAAGTACGGCGAGCGGGCGCGGCTGCGTATCATCGACGGTGCGGCAGGCTTCGTCCTGCAGGTCGATGATCAGGGGCCTGGGGTGCCGCAACAGCAGATGGAGCAGGTGTTCGAACCCCATGTGCGGCTGGCCGGTCATCAGCAAGGCTATGGGCTGGGGTTGGGCATTGCCCGCAACATCGCCCACAGCCACGGTGGCGAGGTCAGCCTGCTCAATCTGCGCGAAGGCGGCTTGCGGGTGACCTTGTACCTGCCACGGGGCGTGGACTGACCCACCTGTACGCGTTGAACGTGCACCTGCGCGCAGAGGGCCAAATGTCACGGGCACGTGACAATCATGCCCGCGTTCGTGACACCCCACGTGGCCTGGCTGGCTAGAATCGGCACACGACTGGCAAGGACCTCGCTGGCGATGAACAATGATCTTTCTTCACAGGTGTCCTGGCTCCAAGCTCCGGGGCACACCGCATGGCGGCTGGCCGAGGGGCAGCGGTTGCTGGCCTTCGCCAGGGCTGCACGGCTCGCAGAAGGGTTTGGTGACCTGGATGCGGCAGGCAGGCTTGCCCTTGATGCAAGCGCCCAGACCCTGACCACTGTCCGCATGACCCACTGTTTCGCCCTGGCTCACCTTCAAGGCCTGCCGGGCCATCTAGGGCTGGCTGCCCACGGTGTGAGTGCCCTGCGCGGCCCCCTGAAGGATGCGCGCTACGGCGGCTGGTTTGCCCAGGCGGGCGGCCGTCAGGACAGTGGCAAGGATGCGTACCTGCATGCGTTCGTCGCCCTGGCCGCCAGCTCCGCCGTGGTGGCGGGCGTCGATGATGCTGAGGCCTTACTGAGCGACGCCATCGACATCATCGAGCGGCATTTCTGGAGCGAGGAGGAAGGTGCGCTTCGCGAAGCCTACGCCCGCGCCTGGCAGATGCCCGAGCCCTACCGCGGCGCCAACAGCAACATGCACGCGACCGAGGCGTTCCTGGCCCTGGCCGATGTCACCGGCAACCCAGTGTGGTTGCACCGCGCCTTGCGCATTGCCGAGCGCATCATCCATGCCCACGCGGCTGCCAACGGCTACCGAGTGGTGGAACACTTCGACGTCTTCTGGCGGCCGCTCAAGGATTACAACCAAGCACACCCGGCCGATCACTTTCGACCCTACGGCACGACGCCGGGGCATGCCTTCGAGTGGGCGCGGCTTCTGCTTCATCTGGAGGCCAGCCTGGCGCGCTGCGGGCTCCAGCCCCCGCCATGGCTGGTCGACAGTGCCCGCGCCCTGTTCGACGCCGCCTGCGCACAGGCGTGGAGCGTCGATGGCCAGCCTGGCTTCGTCTACACCCTCGGCTGGGATGATCAGCCACGGGTACGCGCCCGGCTGCATTGGGTTCACGCCGAAGCCTGCGCATGCGCAGCAGCCCTGTTGCAGCGCACGGGGCAGGCGCGCTTCGAGCAGTGGTATCGGCGCTGCTGGGACTTCATCACCGAGCATTTCATCGATCTTGAAGGCGGCAGTTGGCACCACGAACTCGATGCCGACAACCGTCCTGCCGGCACGATATGGCCCGGTAAGCCCGACCTGTACCATGCCTACCAGGCCCTGTTGCTACCCGGCCTGCCGCTGGCACGAAGCCTGGCGAGCGGGTTGGCCCTGAATGTAACCAAACGATGACATTCGCGCATCGCTTCGTTACCTGGCGGTGCGCGCACGCTGTTTAGACTCCATGCAACGCAAGCGCACGACTTGCACGGCATAACAACAATAAGGTGTAGAAATGACTTCCTACCTTCGTCTCGCTGCCGCGATCTCCCTGGCATCCCTGTTCCCCCTGACTGCGCACGCTGCCGATGCCAAGGGCACCGTCGAAGTGGTGCACTGGTGGACATCGGGTGGTGAAAAAGCGGCCGTCGATGTGCTCAAGGCCCAGGTCGAGAAAGACGGTTTCACCTGGAAGGACGGCGCCGTGGCCGGCGGCGGCGGCGCTACTGCCATGACCGTGCTCAAAAGCCGAGCGGTGGCTGGCAATCCGCCAGGCGTCGCGCAGATCAAGGGCCCCGACATCCAGGATTGGGCTGCAACCGGCCTGCTCGACAGCGACGTGCTCAAGGATGTGGCCAAGCAGGAAAAGTGGGATGCACTGCTGGACAAGAAAGTCGCCGACACCGTGAAATACGACGGCGACTATGTAGCCGTTCCGGTCAACATCCATCGCACCAACTGGCTGTGGATCAACCCTGAAGCCTTCAAGAAGGCCGGGATCGACAAGGCGCCCGCCACCCTCGATGAGTTCTATGCCGCTGCCGACAAGCTCAAGGCGGCAGGCATCATCCCGCTCGCCCACGGTGGCCAGCCGTGGCAGGACAGCACCGTCTTCGAAAGCGTCGTGCTGTCGGTGATGGGTGTCGACGGCTACAAGAAAGCCATGGTCGACCTGGACAACGATGCCCTGACCGGGCCCGACATGATCAAGGCCCTGACCGAGCTCAAGCGGGTCGCCACGTACATGGACCCCGATGGCAAAGGCCAGGACTGGAACCTGGAAGCTGCCAAGGTCATCAACGGCAAGGCTGGTATGCAGATCATGGGCGACTGGGCCAAGAGCGAGTGGACCTTGGCCAAGAAAACCGCCGGCAAGGACTACCAGTGCGTGCCGTTCCCCGGCACCGAGAAGGCCTTCCTGTACAACATCGATTCGCTGGTGGTGTTCAAGCAGAACGATGAGGGCACAGCTGCCGGCCAGCAGGACATCGCCCGCAAGGTGCTGGGTGAGGAGTTCCAGAAGGTGTTCAGCACCAACAAAGGCTCGATCCCGGTGCGCAACGACATGCTTGCCGACATGGGCAAGTATGGGTTCGATGCGTGCGCCCAGACCTCGGCCAAGGACTTCCTCGCCGACGCCAAGACCGGCGGCCTGCAGCCGAGCATGGCGCACAACATGGCCACGACGCTGGCCGTGCAGGGCGCCTTCTTCGATGTGGTGACCAACTACATCAACGACCCCAAGGCCGACCCGGCAGACGCGGCCAAGAAGCTGGCAGCCGCCATCCGAGCGGCCAAGTAGCCCACGGGCTGGCCAATGCGGCCCGGTGTCGGGGATGCCTGACGGGCCGCTGCGCCATCGTGGCCCGGCGTGACAAGCAGGCTGCGTGGCCCATCGACCTGTGGCTGCGTCAGTCTCGCGCGGCCACCGGCCTCGCACCCCGGTGCTACGTAGCGCCCAAGGCGACCTTCAAACCTGAGCAAGACAGTCGCTGCCGCGCGCCCTGCGCAGCAGCGCCTTCGAGGTGAACCATGACCACTACCACCGCCCGCCTGCGGGCTTCTCCCATGGATGCGCTACAGCGCTGGCTGCCCAAGCTGGTGCTGGCGCCGAGCATGTTCATCGTGCTGGTGGGCTTCTACGGCTACATCCTCTGGACCTTTGTGCTGTCCTTCACCACGTCCACGTTCCTGCCTACCTACAAGTGGGCAGGGCTGGCGCAGTACGTGCGTTTGTTCGACAACGACCGCTGGTGGGTGGCGAGCAAGAACCTGCTGGTGTTCGGCGGGCTGTTCATTACCATCAGCCTGGCGATTGGCGTGCTCCTGGCGGTGCTGCTGGACCAGCGCATTCGCCGCGAGGGGTTCATCCGCACCATTTACCTGTATCCCATGGCCCTGTCGATGATCGTTACCGGCACGGCCTGGAAGTGGTTGCTCAACCCTGGCATGGGGCTGGACAAGCTGCTGCGCGACTGGGGCTGGGAGGGCTTTCGCCTGGACTGGCTGCTGGACCCGGACCGGGTGGTGTACTGCCTGGTGATCGCGGCCGTGTGGCAGGCCTCGGGTTTCATCATGGCGATGTTCCTCGCCGGCCTGCGGGGCGTCGATCCCTCGATCATCCGCGCCGCCCAGATCGACGGTGCCAGCCTGCCGCGCATCTATTGGCGCGTGGTGCTGCCCAGCTTGCGCCCGGTGTTCTTCAGCTCGGTGATGATCCTCTCGCACATCGCCATCAAGAGCTTCGACCTGGTTGCTGCGATGACGGCAGGCGGGCCCGGCTATTCGTCTGACCTGCCGGCGATGTTCATGTATGCCTTCACCTTCAGCCGCGGGCAGATGGGCATGGGCTCGGCCAGTGCCATCCTCATGCTGGGGGCGATCCTGGCCATCCTGGTGCCTTACCTGTATTCAGAGTTGCGGAGCAAACGCCATGCATAGCCCTGTCGACAAACCCGCGCTCAGCCCCAGCCGGCTCGCCATCCATGCCGTGCTGCTGATCGCCGTGGTGCTGTACCTGGTGCCACTGGTGGTGATGCTGCTGACCAGTTTCAAAACCCCCGAGGACATCAGTACCGGCAACCTGCTCAGCTGGCCGACAGCGATCACGGCCATTGGCTGGGTCAAGGCCTGGGGCACGGTCAGCGGCTATTTCTGGAACTCGATTTTGATCACCGTGCCCGCGGTGCTGATTTCCACCACCATTGGTGCGCTCAATGGCTATGTGCTGTCGATGTGGCGCTTCCGTGGCTCGCAGCTGTTCTTCGGCCTGCTGTTGTTCGGCTGCTTCCTGCCGTTCCAGACGGTGCTGCTGCCGGCCTCGTTCACCCTGGGCAAGCTCGGGTTGGCCAGTACCACCACCGGCCTGGTGCTGGTACATGTGGTCTATGGCCTGGCCTTCACCACACTGTTCTTTCGCAACTTCTACGTCAGCATTCCCGATGCCCTGGTCAAGGCCGCACGGCTGGACGGGGCAGGGTTCTTCACCATCTTCAGGCGCATCATCCTGCCCATGTCAACGCCGATCATCATGGTCTGCCTGATCTGGCAGTTCACCCAGATCTGGAACGACTTCCTGTTCGGCGTGGTGTTCTCCAGTGGCGACTCGCAACCCATCACGGTGGCCTTGAACAACCTGGTCAATACCAGCACCGGGGCCAAGGAGTACAACGTCGACATGGCCGCCGCGATGATCGCCGGCCTGCCGACCCTGCTGGTGTACGTGGTGGCAGGCAAATATTTCGTGCGCGGGCTCACGGCCGGCGCGGTTAAGGGGTAAGTCATGGCAACGCTCGAACTTCGCAACGTGAACAAAACCTACGGTGCCGGGCTGCCGGATACCCTCAAGGACATCCAGCTGTCGATCAAGGACGGTGAGTTCCTGATCCTGGTCGGCCCTTCGGGCTGCGGCAAGTCGACCTTGATGAACTGCATCGCCGGGCTTGAGCAGATCACCGGTGGCGCCATCCTGATCGACCAGCAGGACGTCAGCGGCATGAGCCCCAAGGACCGTGACATCGCCATGGTGTTCCAGTCCTATGCGCTGTACCCGACCATGACCGTGCGCGAGAACATCGAATTTGGCCTGAAGATCCGCAAGATGCCCCAAGCCGCCATCGACGAGGAGGTGGCGCGGGTGGCCAAGCTGCTGCAGATCGAGCACCTGCTGGCGCGCAAGCCGGCGCAACTGTCTGGCGGTCAGCAGCAGCGCGTGGCCATGGGCAGGGCGCTGGCGCGCCGGCCGAAGATCTACCTGTTCGATGAACCGTTGTCCAACCTCGATGCCAAGTTACGGGTCGAGATGCGCACTGAAATGAAACTGATGCACCAGCGCCTGAAAACCACCACCGTCTACGTCACCCATGATCAGATCGAGGCCATGACCCTGGGTGACAAGGTAGCTGTCATGAAGGACGGCATCATCCAGCAGTTCGGTACGCCTCAGCAGATCTACAACGACCCGGCCAACCAGTTCGTCGCAAGCTTCATTGGCTCGCCGCCCATGAACTTCGTGCCGGCGCGGCTGGTTGCACAAGGCGGTCAGCTGCATGCGGTACTCGACAGTGGCCAGGCACGCTGCGAGCTGCCCCTGCCCGGCGCCGACCTGGGCCTGGAAGGGCGCGAAATCGTCTTGGGCATTCGTCCCGAGCAGATTGCCCTGGGCGCCGAGGGTGGCAACGGCGGGCCAAGCATTCGCGCCCAGGTACAGGTCACCGAGCCCACCGGCCCGGACATGCTGGTGTTCGTGACACTCAACCAGACCAAGGTGTGCTGCCGACTGGCCCCCGACGTGGCCTGCCAGGTAGGCGACACCCTGGCCCTGCAGTTCGACCCGGCGCGGGTGCTGCTGTTCGACGCCCAGAGCGGCGAGCGGCTACAGGCAACCCGTATCGCCAATACCGTCAAGGACAACATGGCTGCCCTCGGTGGCCGTTGAATCGTCTACACCATCAATAAGAAAAAGAGGCCGCAACGCAATGGAACAGCGCAATCGTATTACCACCTGGGGCTCACTGGCGTTGCTTGCGCCGCTGGCGATGGCCGTCAGTACTGGCCTGCAGGCTGCCGAAGCTTTCTCCAGCGAGTCGAAATGGATGACCGGTGATTGGGGCGGCACCCGCACCGAGCTGCTGGAAAAAGGCTACGACTTCACCGTCGATTACGTTGGCGAAGTGGCCAGCAACCTCCACGGTGGCTACAACAACGACAAGACCGCCCGCTACAGCGACCAGTTCGCCTTGGGTGCGCACTTGGACCTGCAGAAGATCTTCGGCTGGCACGATGCCGAATTCAAACTGGCCATCACCGAGCGAAGCGGTCGCAACCTGTCCAACGACCGCATCAGCGACCCACGCGCCGGGCAGTTCAGCTCGGTGCAGGAAGTGTGGGGACGCGGCCAGACCTGGCGCTTGACCCAGATGTGGTTCAAACAGAAGTACTTCGACGGCGCGCTGGATGTGAAATTCGGCCGCTTCGGGCCGGGCGAGGACTTCAACAGTTTCCCTTGCGACTTCCAGAACCTGGCGTTCTGCGGCTCGCAAGTGGGTAACTGGGTGGGCGGTATCTGGTACAACTGGCCCGTCAGCCAATGGGCGACGCGCGTCAAGTACAACGTCACCCCCGAGTTCTATGTACAAGTCGGTGCCTACGAGCAGAACCCGTCCAACCTGGAAACCGGCAATGGCTTCAAGCTGAGCGGCAGCGGCACCAAGGGCGCGATCCTGCCGGTGGAAATGGTCTGGACGCCGAAGCTCAACGGCCTGCCCGGCGAATACCGCCTGGGCTATTACTACAGCACCGCCGATGCCGAAGATGTGTACAAGGACGTCAACGGCAACGCCCAAGGGCTCAGTGGTTCGGGCTTCAAGTCGCACTCTAGCAAGCACGGCTGGTGGGTGGTGGCGCAACAGCAGGTGACGGCCCAGGCGGGCGACGTCAACCGCGGGCTGAGCCTGTTCGCCAACTTCACGGTGCACGACAAGGCCACCAACGTGGTCGACAACTACCAGCAGGTGGGCATGGTCTACAAAGGCGCCTTCGACGCCCGGCCCAAGGATGATATCGGTTTCGGTATCGCCCGCATCCACGTCAATGACGATGTGCGCAAGCGTGCGCGCCAGCTCAACGACATGAGCGGCATCAACGACTACGACAACCCAGGCTTCGTCCCGCTGCAACGTACCGAGTACAACGCCGAGCTGTACTACGGCTTCCACGTCACCAACTGGCTGACCGTGCGGCCGAACCTTCAGTACATCAAGAGCCCCGGCGGCGTAGATGAAGTGGACAATGCGCTGGTGGCAGGCCTGAAGATTCAGTCGTCTTTCTAAGCGCATTTGTTGTAAATTTACGCCAATCCCGTTTGGCGCCCGGCAACCACTGACCTGCAGTGGTTGCCGTGGACAGGCCAAGACAGCGCTACCTCAAACAACAAGAGCCCTGCACCATGCCTGAGCATCCGCTCCATCGCTTCTTCGCCGCGCGGCGGCCCCGGCCGACGTTCGAATGGGAGCGCTACCAGCAGCGCGATGTGCTGATCATCGATCACCCCCTGTGCCAGGCGGCTTTCAGTCGCCAGGGGGCACAGTTGCTGCATTTCCAGCCCACAGGTGAACGGCCCTGGCTGTGGTGCGCAGAACAGTGGCCACAGGTGGGCGCCATTCGCGGCGGGGTGCCGGTCTGCTGGCCCTGGTACGGGCGCCATCCCAGTGAAGACCTGTGGCCTGCCCACGGTTGGGCCCGCCTGCTGGACTGGAAGCTGATGGACAGTCATGAGGATGAGCAGGGCGTGGTCCTCAAGTGGCGCCTGGAACTGTGCGACTGGCAGGTCGACCTGGAGGCGCGGCTGGGCAGCCGCATGGAGTTGAGCCTGAGCACCGAGCATCAGGACAGCGAGCCGTGCCAGTTGAGTCATGCCTTGCTGGCCTACTGGCGTATCAGTGACGTGTCGGAGGTAGCGCTGTCCGGGCTCGAGGACATCGAGGGGTACGACCACCTCAACCGTCAGGCATGCCGCCAGGACGGGGCGCTCAAGCCCAAGGGCGGCTGCCAGCGGGTCTATCCGGGCATTCCGCGCGTGCAACTGCATGACCCGGCCTGGCAGCGCCAGCTGTGCATCGACACCGGCGACAGCGACGACACGGTCGTATGGCACCCCGGCAGCCGGCCGCTATTGGGGGTTACTGGGCGCGAGTGCCAGCGTTTCGTGTGTGTGGAGGCTGCCAGCGGCAGCGACGACGGCCTGAGCCTGGCACCGGGGCAGCGCGCGCACTTGAGTCTGCAGGCGCACCGGCTCAGCTGAGTTCGTCGTCCTCGATGGGGTAGCGACTGGCGTTGAGGCTTTCCTTGATTTTGCGCAGGTGTGGCTGGAAATCCACGCCCCGGCGCAAGGTCATGCCGGTGGCCAGCACATCGAGTACGGTCAACTGGATGATGCGCGAGGTCATCGGCATATAGATGTCGGTGTCTTCGGGCAGGGGGATGTGAAGGCTAAGGCTGCAGGCGTTGGCCAGCGGCGACCCGGCCGCTGTCAGGCCCAGCACCGAGGCGCCGTTTTCCCTGGCCAGACGGGCTACTTCCACCAGCTCGCGAGTACGCCCGGTGTAGGAAATGATCACGAACAGGTCGCCAGTATGGGTCACCGAGGCCAGCATGCGTTGCATCAGTACGTCGGCATGCGCCGACACTGCCAGGTTGAAGCGGAAGAACTTGTGCTGGGCATCCAGCGCCACCGGCGCGGAGGCGCCCAGGCCGAAGAAGTGAATCTGCCGAGCCTGGATCATCATGTCGACTGCGCGGCTGACCTGCTGGGGATCCAGCTGCTGGCAGGCACTGTCGAGCGAAGCGATGGCGCTGGCGAAAATTTTCTGGGTATAGGCCGCCGGATCGTCATCGGCCTCCACCGCACGGCTGACGTAGGCAGCGCCGCTGGCCAGGCTTTGCGCCAGTTGCAGTTTCAGCTCCGGGTAACCGCTGACACCGAATGAGCGGCAGAAGCGGTTGACGGTCGGTTCGCTGACCTTGGCCGCCTGGGCCAGCGCCGCGATGCTGAAGCGTGTGGCTTGTTGCGGGTTGAGCAGGATGACTTCGGCGACTTTGCGTTCGGCCTTGTTCAGCTCGTCGAGGCGTCCCTGGATCTGTTCCAGGAGGTTTCTCACGCGGTCCATGGGGTGTCCTTGGGTCGGGAAGACAGCCAGCTGAGGGAGCAGCAGGCCTGTTTGCAGGGTCGTCTATCGTACTGGCGGCGCCGATTGCGCACCACTCGTCTGTCATACATCCGAATAATGTTATGGTTTTTACTACATTTTTCCTTGAAAACCCTAACTGAAAACGGTATTTCTAAATCAACTTTAGGAAAGAACCAACATCATGGCTGCAATCAGTGTCGAACCTTGCACATTTGCCCTGTTTGGCGCCCTGGGCGACCTGGCCCTGCGCAAGCTCTTCCCTGCGCTGTACCAGCTCGACCGCGCCGGGCTATTGCACGGCCAGACGCGCCTGCTGGCGCTGGCGCGTGAGGCTGGCAGCGCCCAGGATCACCTGAACAGCATCGAAGCCCACTTGCGCAAACATGTGCCCGAGGCCGACATCGAGGCTCCGGCGCTCGAGCGCTTCCTGGCAAGGCTCGATTACCAGCACCTGGATTTTCTGCAGCCAGAAGGCTATCAGGCCCTGGCCGCGCAAGTGCCTGACGGGCATCCCCTGATCGCCTACTTCGCCACGGCCGCCGTTGTGTATGGTGCCATCAGCGAAAACCTGGACAAGGCGGGCCTGAGCGAGCGCACCCGTGTGGTACTGGAGAAGCCGATCGGTCACGACCTTGAGTCCTCACGCCGGGTCAATGATGCCGTGGCGCGGTTCTTTCCCGAAAGCCGCGTCTATCGCATCGACCACTACCTGGGCAAGGAGACGGTACAGAACCTGATCGCCTTGCGCTTCGCCAACAGCCTGTTCGAAACCCAATGGAACCAGAACTCCATCTCCCACGTGGAAATCACGGTGGCGGAGAAGGTGGGTATCGAGGGTCGCTGGGGCTACTTCGACAAGGCCGGGCAGTTGCGCGACATGATCCAGAACCACCTGTTGCAGTTGCTGTGCCTGATTGCCATGGACCCGCCGAGCGAGCTGTCGGCCGACGCCATTCGCGACGAGAAGGTCAAGGTGCTCAAGGCGCTGGCGCCAATCACCGGAGACGGGTTGAGCACGCGGGTGGTGCGCGGCCAGTACATTGCCGGCTACAGCGATGGCAAGCCGGTGCCGGGTTACCTTGAAGAAGACAACGCCAACAGCCAGAGCGACACCGAGACCTTCGTCGCTCTGCGCGCCGACATTCGCAACTGGCGCTGGTCGGGCGTGCCGTTCTATCTGCGCACCGGCAAGCGCATGCCGCAAAAGCTGTCGCAGATCGTCATCCACTTCAAGGAAACGCCGCACTACATCTTTGCCCCGGAACAGCGTTTGCAGGTGGGCAACAAGTTGATCATTCGCCTGCAGCCGGACGAAGGTATCTCCCTGCGCGTGATGACCAAGGAGCAAGGGCTGGACAAGGGTATGCAACTGCGCAGTGGCCCGCTGCAACTGAATTTTTCCGACGCCTGGCGTAGCGCGCGGATTCCGGACGCCTATGAACGCTTGCTGCTTGAAGTGATGCGGGGCAACCAGAACCTGTTCGTGCGCAAGGACGAAATCGAGTACGCCTGGAAGTGGTGTGACCAGCTGATTGCCGGCTGGCGCAACACAGGCGACGCCCCCAAGCCCTATGCTGCGGGCAGCTGGGGGCCAATGAGCTCGATTGCTTTGATCACCCGCGATGGGAGGGCCTGGTATGGCGACATCTGAAACATTGTCCGACTTGCAGTTTCCGACGAGCACCGAGGTGCATCAACTGCCCGACGCAAGCACCCTGGCTGACACATTGGCCAAGGATGTGAGTGAGCGCCTGCGGGCGGCCATCGACGCTAAAGGCCAGGCCTGCGTCGTGCTGTCTGGTGGACGCAGCCCGGTGCCTTTTCTCGAGCAACTGGCCAAGCAGGACATGGACTGGAGCAAGGTGACGGTTAGCCTTGCCGATGAGCGTTGGGTGCCGGTGGAGCACGCCGACAGCAATGCCGGCCTGTTGGCCCGGCACCTGCTCACAGGGCAGGCCGCCCAAGCGCGCTTCATTGGCTTGTACCAGCAAGCGCCTTCGCTGGAAGAAGCTGCAGAGCAGGCCGATCGCGCCCTGGCCGATCTGCCGCCCATCGACGTGCTGGTACTGGGTATGGGTGACGATGGCCATACGGCCTCGCTGTTCCCAGCCAGTCCCAACTTGGCCGAGGGCCTTGATCCAAACAATCCCCGCCGTTGCCTACCGCTAATGGCGCCAACCGTTCCCCATCAGCGTCTTTCCATGACCCGATCGCTGCTGGCCACGGCAGGGTTCACCGCATTGTCCGTGCAAGGGCCAGGCAAACTCGCTACCCTGCGCGCCGCGCTGGCGGATGGCGACCTCGCCGAAATGCCCATTCGCGCTTTTCTTCACGCACCCCTGGACATCTACTGGTGCCCATGAGCCAAGGATCCACAGCAATGATCACCCTCGAACGTCCACAGCCCAAGCTCTCGATGGCCGACAAGGCCGCGCGGGTCGACGCCATCTGCGAAGCGGCGCGCATCCTGCCGGTGATCACCATCGCCCGCGAACAGGACATCCTGCCACTGGCCGATGCCCTGGCAGCCGGCGGTATCCGCACGCTGGAAGTGACCCTGCGTTCACAGCATGGCCTGAAGGCCATCGAAGTGCTGCGTGAGCAGCGCCCCGAACTGTGTGTAGGCGCCGGGACGGTGCTCGATCGCGCCATGTTTGCAGCCGTCGAGGCCGCTGGCGCCCAGTTCGTCGTCACGCCCGGCATTACCCAGGATGTGCTCCAAGCAGGTGTGGAGAGCGAAATCCCATTGCTGCCGGGTATCAGCACCCCGTCCGAAATCATGATGGGCTACGCGCTGGGCTACCGCCGTTTCAAGCTGTTCCCCGCCGAAATCAGCGGTGGCGTGGCGGCGATCAAAGCCTTTGCAGGCCCGTTTGGCGATATCCGTTTCTGCCCCACCGGCGGCGTCAACCCGGCCAACGTGCGCAATTACATGGCCTTGGCCAATGTGATGTGTGTAGGCGGCACCTGGATGCTCGACAGCAGCTGGATCAAGAATGGCGACTGGGCTCGCATCGAGGCCTGCAGTGCCGAGGCCATGGCGCTGGTGGACGGCCACTGAATTTCGTTGTGTGCTTTACGGCTTTTTGGGCGCTTGGTCGGCGCCCATTTTTTTGCCTGCCGTTTGCCGCTTGCGGGTGGTGAGCGCGTAGACGGTAGAGGTAAGTGTGCCTTTAGAACGTTGGGGCCGCAAAGCGGCCCCAACAATCCCGAGTCAACAACATCGGCTAAAGAGGCCGCTTTCTCCCTGACAGCACTCAGGCCGCCTTGGCCTCTTGCTGGCTCAGCGAGCGGTTCAGCGCGCTGAACAGGGCCTTGAAGCTGGCTGTGGTGATGTTTTCATCGATACCCACACCGTGCACAGGACGCCCGCCGGCTACACGCAGCTCGATGTAGGCCGCTGCCTTGGCGTTGGTGCCGGCGCCGATGGCATGTTCGTTGTAGTCCATGATTTCGACGGCAACCGGCAGGCCGGCAACCAGGGCTTCCAGAGCGCCATTGCCCTTGCCGCGCCAGTGCAGCGTGGTCTCGCCTTCGCCAGCGACTTCCACTTCCACGGCACTGTGGCCGTTTTCTTCCTGCAGGCGATGGCTGACCAGCGCGTATGGCGCATTGGCTTGCAAGTATTCCTTGTGCAGCAAGCTGTAGATCTGCTGCGCCGTCATTTCCAGGCCCAGGCGGTCGGTTTCGCCCTGCACAACCTGGCTGAACTCGATTTGCATGCGGCGCGGCAGGCTGATGCCGTATTCCTGCTCGAGCAGGTAGGTGATGCCGCCTTTGCCGGACTGGCTGTTGACGCGAATCACGGCCTCGTAGCTACGGCCGATATCGGCCGGGTCGATCGGCAGGTACGGAACTTCCCACAACTCGCCTTCCTGCTGCTTGGCCAGGCCCTTGCGAATGGCATCCTGGTGCGAGCCGGAGAAGGCTGTGTGCACCAGGTCGCCTACGTACGGGTGGCGCGGGTGTACCGGCAGCTGGTTGCATTCTTCGACGACCTTGCGCACACCGTCGATATCGGAGAAATCCAGGCCCGGATCGATGCCCTGGGTGTACAGGTTCAAGGCCAGCGTCACCAGGTCGACGTTGCCGGTACGCTCACCATTGCCGAACAGGCAGCCCTCGGCACGGTCGGCGCCGGCCATCAGGCCCAGCTCGGTCGCGGCGATGCCGGTTCCCCGGTCGTTGTGGCAGTGCAGGCTGATGATCACGCTGTCACGGCGGTTGATGTGGCGGCAGAACCATTCGATCTGGTCGGCGTACACGTTGGGCGTGGCGACTTCGACGGTAGCCGGCAGGTTGAGGATGATCTTGTGTTCGGGCGTGGGGTTCCACACCTCGATGACCGCATCGCACACTTCCTTGGCAAATTCCATCTCGGTAGCGCTGAAGGTTTCAGGCGAGTACTGGAATGTCCAGTGCGTGTCCGGCTGCTGTGCGGCGTATTTGACGAACAGCTTGGCCGCGTTTACCGCGATGTCCTTCACGCCCTGCTTGTCCTGGTTGAAGACGATGCGGCGGAAAGCCGGGCAGGTGGCGTTGTACAGGTGAACGATGGCCTTCTTGGCGCCGCGCAGGGACTCGAAGGTACGGGCAATCAGGTCTTCACGCGCCTGGGTCAGCACCTGGATGGTGGTGTCCTCTGGAATATGACCGTCTTCGATCAAGGTGCGGACGAAGTCGAAGTCGGTTTGCGAGGCCGAAGGGAAGGAGGCTTCAATTTCCTTCACGCCCACTTGCACCAAGGTCTTCCAGAACCGCAGCTTCTTCTCCGCATCCATCGGCTCGATCAGCGACTGGTTACCGTCCCGCAGGTCCGAGCTGCACCAGATGGGCGCCTCGGTGATGGTCTTGGACGGCCAGGTACGGTCGGGCAGGTCGATGGTGGGGAAGGCGCGGTATTTCTTCGAAGGGTCTTTGAGCATGGTCATGGAAGCAATCCTTTTATGTGCGGCCGAGATCGGGCCTGCCGAGCAGTAACGAGGTGGGGGCGAGGCGACGCGATTCAGCCTGGTAGTCGAGCGCTGACCAGGCAGAGGCTGCGATGTTGTCGGAGCAAGATGAGGGTGCTGAAGGTTTTCATGGCCTCAACCCTAACCAGTGGGCTGAGGGTTGGCAAGCGTTGAAAAAAAATTGAGAGAAATGCTCAAAAAAAGCGCTATTGCGAGATTTTATTGTGGCTAGCATTTGAATGCTTTGCATCTGTTGCGCAGTATTTTTCTTTGGCGCAATGGTGTGTCAACCGTTCAGAAGGGCTTCAGATCTGCGTTGGCCCGGCAACCGCCGCCCGTTTCGTCGGGCGGCTCAAGGGTCTATCGACGCAGAGTCAGCCCGGCCTCAGGGCTGAAAGGCACCGATGAAGATCGCCGGGTCAACACGCGCATCGTTCAGGCTGACGTTCCAGTGCATGTGCGGCCCGGTCGCGCGCCCCGTTGAGCCAACGCGCCCGACCACATCGCCACGACGCAGCTGCTGCCCGTTCTGCACGTCGATCCTGGACATATGGCAGAACATGCTGATGAAGCCCTGCCCGTGGTCCACGAACACCGTGCGGCCATTGAAAAAATAATCGCCTACCAGAATCACCTTGCCATTGGCTGGCGTCTTGATCGGCGTACCCGCTGGTACGGCGAAATCCAGGCCCGCATGGGGGTTGCGCTCTTCACCATTGAAGAACCGGCGCACGCCGAACTTGCTCGACAGCGGCCCATTGACCGGCTTGTCGAGGATCAGGTTGCTTGGCAATGCCGGGCTGAAGCTGCGGTAGGCCTTGATCTGCTCGGCCAGTTCGCGATCGATGCGCTTGAGGTCGGCCGGATTGGGGTTGACCTGGCGGGTGTTCTTCAAGGTGATGCGCTGTTCGGGGTACTGCTTGTGGCCCACGGTGAAGGGCAGGCTTCGGCTGCCTTGCTGCACCACCGCCTGCCCAGGCTTCTGGGTCAGGGGGATACCGACGATGGCCAACCAGTTGTCCTGTTCCTTGACCACCAGCACCGGCTTGCCATCGAAGCGTGCGCTGGGGGCACTGGCTGCCGGCCCCAGGTCGACCACTGCAACGCCGCCGGGCACCGGCTTGTTCAGCGTGCGGGTGATGTAGCTGGCCTGGGCTGTGGCGCTCAGGACGGTGAAGGCGAGGGCGAGCAGTGACGCGAGCAAGCGGGGCATGGGTCAATCCAGAAGTGAGAGCGTGACCGGAGTCAGGTGGTTATCTTCGACCCGCACCTGCAGCTCGCCTTCGTTGAGGCGTGCGGTGAGGCGCTGGCCGTTGCGCGTCTGTTCGGCGCTGCGGATGGCGTGGCCTTGTTCGTCGAGCAGAATGCTGTAGCCGCGCGCCAGCGTCGCCAGGGGGCTGACGATCTGCAGGGTCTGTAGCTGGGCCTGGAAGCGCTGGCGCCGGTCCTTGAGCACGTCGCGCATGGCCCGTGGCAGTCGCTCGGCCAGGCTGTCCAGGCGCTGGCCCAGCAGGGCCAGGGTGCGCCCGGGATGTTGCGCAGCCAGGCGCGTCTCCAGGCGCACCAGGCGCTCGCGGCGCTGATTGAGGTTGTGCAGGAAGGCACGGCGCAGGCGCATGTCCAGGTCATCAAGGCGCTGAGCCTGCTGACGCAGGCGTTCGCCCGGATGGCGCAAGCGGCGAATCAGCGACTCCAGGCGCAGGCGATCATGCACCAACCGGTTCTGCATGCGCAGGGTCAGGCGCCGTTGCAGGCCGTCCAGGCGATGCTGCAACCCGCTGCTGTCGGGGGCAAGCAGCTCGGCCGCAGCAGACGGGGTAGGGGCACGCACGTCGGCTACGAAGTCGCTGATCGACACGTCGGTTTCATGGCCCACGGCGCTCACGATCGGCGTCTTGCACGCGGCCACGGCGCGCGCCACGGCTTCCTCGTTGAAGCACCACAGGTCCTCCAGCGAACCGCCGCCGCGGGCCAGGATCAATGCGTCGAAACCGCGGCTGTCGGCCAGGCGAATGGCGCGCACGATCTGGGCGATGGCTTCGCGGCCCTGCACGGCGGTGGGGATCAGGTTCAACTCCACCTGGGGCGCGCGACGGGCGAACACACTGATGATGTCGCGGATCACGGCCCCGGTGGGGGAGGTGATGATGCCGATACGCTGGGGATGCGCAGGCAGCGCGCGCTTGCTGTCGGTGCTGAACAAGCCCTCGGCGCCAAGCTTTTCCTTGAGCGCCTCGAAAGCCAGGCGCAGCGCACCATCGCCAGCAGGCTCCACCGTATCGAGGATCAGCTGATAGTCGCCACGGCCTTCGAACAGGGACACCTTGCCGCGCACCCGTACCGCCAGGCCATCACGCAGTGCCTGGCGCACCCGCGTGGCGCTCTGCCGGAAGAGGGCGCAGCGCACCTGGGCACCGCTGTCCTTGAGGGTGAAGTACATGTGACCGGAGGCCGGCCGGGCCAGGTTGGAAATCTCGCCCTCCACCCACACGCTGCGGAAAACGTCTTCCAGCAGCACCCGGGCGCGGCCATTGAGTTGGCTGACGGTGAGCACATCACGGTCAAGGCCGAGGCGTTCGAAAGGGTCTTTGATCATGGGAAGGCACTATAAAGGATGAGGGGGCCGGGTGTCGTGCCCGGTCGATCAGGAGCTGACCTGGATCGCGGGTGCCTACCCTGGCGTACCGATTGCCGAAGCTGCGCAGGTCATGTGCTCGATGAACTGGCTAACCAGCGGCCCGGCATCGCGACGGTGAGCGATGGCGACGGTGCTGACGCAGCCGGGGTCCGTCAGCGGGATGAACCGCAGCGCAGGAGGGGCGATGTCCTGCATGCAGCGTGGCAGCAAAGCCACCCCGAACCCCGCCTGGATCAGCTGCAACTGCGTGGTCTTGCGCGACACCACCCGCGCAGGCTGGGGAAAGAACCCCGCCGCCATGCACAGCTCGGCAGACAGATAGCTCAGGCCACCGCGTTGGTGGTGGGGAATGGAGATGAACGGCTGGCTCGAAAGCTCCGCCAAGGCGATGCAATCGCGCGCTGCCAGCTCATGGGTAGGGGCAAGCGCCAGCAGCAGGGGCTCTTCGAAGAGCGGCTCGACGCACAACCCATCGTGCTGACGCAGCACCGGCAGTCTCAGCAGCCCGATGTCCAGGCGACCTTCGGCCAGGGCTGCAAGCTGCCCTTCGGAGGACAGCTGGGCGATCTCCATGCTCACGCCTGGGTTGGTCCGCAAGTACTCACCCAAGTGCTCAAGCAACCGACCGGTCAGCGGCACCGTGCTGGAGTGGCTGATGTTCAGGCTGCCGCGCAGGCCCTGGCCAACGGCTCGGGCCAGCTCGCCAGCCTTGTCCAGGTCCAGCAGCAGGTTGCGCGCACGCGGCAGGAACGCCCGGCCCGCATCGGTCAGGCGAGGCAACCTGGCCGTGCGTTCGAACAACGCCGTGTCCAGCTGCAGTTCAAGCTCGCGCACCTGGCGGCTGAGGGCGGACTGGGCGACATACAGCCGTTCGGCCGCAGCACTGAAGCTGCCACATTCGGCAATTTCCACGAAGTAACGTAACTGACGGGTCGAGATCATGAGCGATGCCATTTCGAGATGGATCAAGGCGAGATTGCATATTAGCCGGCATGACACGGGTTTGGTTATGGTGCGCTGAACCTTCAAGGACAATGCGCCGATGCTTGCTGACTTCGCCATAGCACTACCGTTCTCGGGGCTTGACTGGCTACCCATCGTGCTGGGTATCGCGGCGGCCTATGTGGTGTTCGGCATCGCCGGCTTCGGCACGGCGTTGGTGGCAGGCCCGGTGCTGATCCATTTCATGCCGCTGTCGCAGATCATTCCCTTGCTGGTGTTGCTCGATTTCGTGGCGGCGTTCGGCAACCTGCTGCCCTCGCGGCGCGATGTGGTACGGGGCGAATTGCTGCGCCTGCTGCCGTTCATGGCGCTGGGGTGCACCCTGGGCGTTGTGTTCCTGCTGCAGCTCAAATCGGGCCTGCTGATGCTGCTGATGGGGCTGTTCATCACCGCCTACGCGCTCTACAGCCTGGCGCTGAAGGTACGCCCGGCCTCGCTTGCCGGGTGGTGGGCGGCACCGATGGGCACCGTGGGCGGGCTGTTCGGGGCCTTGTTCGGCAGTGGCGGCTTTCTCTACGCCCTTTACCTGAGCGCTCGCCTGCCCGACAAGGCGCAGGTGCGCGCCACCCAGAGCGCGTTGATCAGTTGCAGCACCCTGGTGCGCCTGACGCTGTTCCTGGTCGCCGGTGTCTACGCCGATCGACAACTGCTGCTGATGGCGGCCTGCCTGTTGCCGGTGATGGTCATCGGCCTGTGGGCTGGGCGCAGGCTCGCGCACAGGCTGTCACGCGAGGTCTTCGTGCGGCTGGTCACCTGGTTGGTGCTGGCCAGCGGCCTGGCGCTCATCGCTCGCTATGTGAGCGCTTGAGCAGGGGGTAGAATTGGCCGACTACCCGATCCAAGGCTTGTCCCGCTCATGAATACCCAAAGCATCATCGTTCCCAGGCAGTCCACCGTCCCGGTGCACGAGGCCCGCGCCCGCGCCATCCTGCGCTGGCTGGTCCGCGAAAAGGTCGTGGAAGAGCAGCTGACCACCTGCGGGCGTACCGGCAACCGCATGGCCCATGCCCTTGGGCCAGGTGCTCGCAAGGTGGCGCTGCACCCCGACAAACTGCCCTTCGGTGCGCCGGTCAACGGCCTTGAGGTGATGCTCAAGCGCTGCATCTATACGCCCACCGAAGGCTTCAAGGAAGAGGCAGGCTGCCCGCAGTGCCGGCGGGAAGTGGGCGAGCCGTTGTTCGACAGCCTGGAAGAGTGGATGCCTGGGGTCAGCGACAACTTCACGTGCCCGCTGTGCGGGTTCGAAGACGACATCAATGGCTTTCTGTTCCTGCAACCCTGTGCCTTTTCCAACCTGGGCTTCATCTTCAACAACTGGGGCGATGCCGGGTTCACCCAGGCGTTCATCGACAGCTTCGCCGATTGGCTGGACCAACCGGTGGCGGTGGTGCAGGTCCGGCTCGCCTGACGAGCGGCCGGGCAGGGCGGTAGCGCGCAGGGCAGCAACGGCCACTTGTAACTTCAGGCTTGATTTACATTGAGTGGCACGGCACGCATGAGTATAATGGCGCGCTTCCATTTTTCCCGCCCGGGAGCCCCCGCGATGTTGCGTATCAGCCAAGAAGCCCTGACCTTCGACGATATTCTCCTTGTACCTGGTTATTCCGAGGTACTGCCCAATGAAGTCAGTCTCAAGACCCGTTTGACCCGTGGCATCGAGCTGAACATCCCGCTGGTCTCCGCTGCCATGGACACCGTCACCGAAGCGCGCCTGGCCATCGCCATGGCCCAGGAAGGCGGTATCGGCATCATCCACAAGAACATGACCATCGAGCAGCAGGCCGGCGAAGTGCGCAAGGTCAAGAAGTTCGAGGCTGGCGTGGTCAAGGACCCGATCACCATCGAGGCCGACGCCACCGTGCGTGACCTGTTCGACCTGACGCGCCTGAACAACATTTCCGGCGTGCCCGTGCTGGAAAACGGTGACCTGGTCGGTATCGTGACCTCCCGCGACGTGCGCTTCGAAAGCCGCCTGGACGCCAGGGTCCGCGAAGTGATGACGCCCAAGGAACGCCTGGTCACCGTCCGCGAGGGCGCGGACAAGAACGAGGTGCGCGAGCTGCTGCACAAGCACCGCCTCGAGAAAGTGCTGATCGTCGACGAGCACTTCAGCCTCAAGGGCATGATGACCGTCAAGGACATCGAGAAGGCCAAGGCCTATCCATTGGCCAGCAAGGACGACCAGGGTCGTCTGCGCGTTGGCGCTGCTGTCGGCACCGGCAAGGACACCGGCGAGCGTGTTGCCGCCCTGGTCGCCGCTGGCGTGGACGTGGTCGTGGTCGACACCGCTCACGGGCACTCCAAGGGCGTGATCGAGCGCGTGCGCTGGGTCAAGCAAACCTACCCGCAGGTGCAGGTGATCGGCGGCAACATCGCCACCGGCGCGGCTGCCAAGGCCCTGGCCGAAGCCGGCGCGGACGCGGTCAAGGTCGGTATCGGCCCTGGCTCGATCTGCACCACCCGTATCGTGGCCGGTGTCGGCGTGCCGCAGATCAGCGCCATCGCCAACGTCGCCGCTGCGCTTGAAGGCACCGGTGTGCCATTGATCGCCGACGGCGGCATCCGCTTCTCCGGTGACCTGTCCAAGGCCATCGTCGCCGGTGCCAGCTGCGTGATGATGGGTTCGATGTTCGCCGGTACCGAAGAAGCGCCGGGCGAAGTCGAACTGTTCCAGGGCCGCTCCTACAAGGCCTACCGTGGCATGGGTTCGCTGGGCGCCATGGCGCAGTCGCAAGGCTCCTCCGACCGTTACTTCCAGGACTCCTCGGCCGGTGCCGAGAAGCTGGTCCCCGAAGGTATCGAAGGCCGCGTGCCGTACAAGGGCGCACTGGCCGCGATCATTCACCAGCTGATGGGCGGCCTGCGTTCGTCCATGGGCTACACCGGCAGTGCCACCATCGAAGAGATGCGCACCAAGCCGGAATTCGTACGCATCACGGGCGCCGGCATGGCCGAGTCCCACGTTCACGACGTGCAGATCACCAAGGAAGCCCCCAACTACCGGGTTGGCTGATTGCTCAGCGGTAAGCTCCAGACGGTGGCTGCGTTCGCGCAGCCACTGCGTTTTCCCCGATCAACTTGCAGCTTGCAGCTTCAAGCTCGCAGCTGAATCAGAGATTCCCCATGGCCCTCGATATTCACGCTCACCGGATCCTCATCCTCGATTTCGGCTCCCAGTACACCCAGCTGATCGCCCGCCGCGTGCGCGAGATCGGCGTGTACTGCGAACTGCACCCGTTCGACATGGACGATGAAGCGATCCGCGAATTCAACCCGCGCGGCATCATCCTCGCCGGTGGCCCCGAGTCGGTTCACGAAGCCAACAGCCCCCGTGCACCCCAGGCCGTGTTCGACCTGAACGTGCCTGTGCTGGGCATCTGCTACGGCATGCAGACCATGTCCGAACAGATGGGCGGCAAGGTCGAAGGGTCCGACCTGCGTGAGTTCGGTTATGCCCGCGTGGACGTGGTCGGCAAGAGCCGCCTGCTCGACGGCATCGAGGACCATATCGACGCCGACGGCGTACTGGGCCTGGACGTGTGGATGAGCCACGGTGACAAGGTCACCCAGCTGCCGACCGGTTTCCACGTACTGGCCAGCACCCCGAGCTGCCCGATCGCCGGCATGTTCGACGACACACGCGGCTACTACGGCGTGCAGTTCCACCCGGAAGTGACCCACACCAAGCAGGGCGGTCGCATCCTGTCCCGTTTCGTGCAGGACATCTGCGGCTGTGAAGCCCTGTGGACCCCGTCCAACATTGTCGAGGACGCCATCGCCCAGGTGCGTGAGCAAGTGGGGTCGGCCAACGTCCTGCTCGGCCTGTCCGGCGGCGTGGACAGTTCGGTGGTCGCGGCCCTGCTGCACCGCGCCATCGGCGACCAGCTGACCTGCGTCTTCGTCGACAACGGCCTGCTGCGCCTGCACGAGGGTGACCAGGTGATGGCCATGTTCAAGGAGAACATGGGCGTCAAGGTGATCCGTGCCGACGCTGAACAGCAGTTCCTCGACAACCTGGCCGGCGAAGCCGACCCGGAGAAGAAGCGCAAGATCATCGGCCGCACCTTCATCGACATCTTCGATGCCGAAGCCAGCAAGCTGGACAACATCCAGTTCCTCGCCCAGGGCACCATCTACCCGGACGTGATCGAATCGGCTGGCGCCAAGAGTGGCAAGGCCCACGTGATCAAGTCCCACCACAACGTCGGTGGCCTGCCGGAGGAAATGAACCTCAAGCTGGTCGAACCACTGCGTGAGCTGTTCAAGGATGAAGTGCGCAAGATCGGCCTGGAACTCGGCCTGCCCTACGACATGGTCTACCGCCACCCATTCCCAGGCCCGGGCCTGGGTGTGCGCATCCTGGGTGAAGTGAAGAAAGAATACGCCGACATTCTGCGTCGCGCGGACCATATCTTCATCGAAGAGCTGCGCAAGGCTGATTGGTACCACAAGACCAGCCAGGCCTTCGTGGTGTTCCAGCCAGTGAAATCGGTTGGTGTGGTCGGTGACGGCCGTCGCTACGCCTGGGTCGTCGCCCTGCGCGCCGTCGAGACCGTGGACTTCATGACCGCGCGTTGGGCTCATCTGCCTTACGAACTGCTGGAAACCGTGAGCGGCCGTATCATCAACGAGATCGACGGTATCTCGCGGGTGACCTATGACGTGTCGAGCAAGCCGCCGGCGACGATTGAGTGGGAATGATCCCGCGTCCGGCACTGCCCGGCACGATCTAGCAAAACATACCCTGAAGCCCGCGTAGTTGCGGGCTTTTGGCTTTTTTGGTCTGGCAAATTCGGGTAGCGTTCTGCATCGTGTAGAGAGCGATTTTCCAAAAAACTCTGTTCGACGTACCTAAGTTAAACGTCTTGATACTTGATTTTCTAGTGTTACAAGTGGTTCAGTTACAGATGCATTTCCATCCTTGATGTTGCTGACATGGAGTAGATCAATAATGGACAGTGGGCACCAATTCTTTTTCGCTTAAATGTGCTTTTGGCAGTGAGACTTGGCAGCATACAATAGTTCTCCATGTTGTTTCAGGTTTCTAGCCACTTAACAAACTCTACCGAATGATCTAAGGGATGGCTTTGCGCAGGGCCAGCTTCGGAAGATCCGTGCACAACTCTCTGCTTTGATCCAAACCGCACTGACCGCTTCTGCACGTCAGCCGCCGTTGATGAACGACGGCCACCGGCTATAAGACGATGCGCCCTTTGTGTATGCTGGTTCGGCCTCTCACCGAACTATGATCCTAGCGCGAAGGGTAGTTGGCAATGTGATAGGCGGTGGCAGAAGTGATACCTTAATGGCGTTCGCACCCTGCGTTCAACACATAAGGAAAGCCCGGATGCAAGAGTTGGAAGCACATTACATGGACGGTTCGCTGGCAACGGATATTAGGCCATCAATTAGCGAAAACGACCTTCCACCTGGTACCGAATCGATGCTGCAGCAGGTCCGCCAATGTACCCTGCGTGAAATCGTGCAAGGCGAGATTCGTAAGCCCGATGTCGACGAGATCGTCAGTTGGGTGCGTAACTGTTATCGAGAGAATCCTTTAATCGGCGATATAGCCCGTGCAATGTTCGTGATCAACGTAGATTTGGTGGTGGCCGATGCGGAGCTGCCTACCCCTGACGAAGTACTGCGCGATCTTCATCGCCTAGAAAAGTTAAAGCTGGATCGCGAGTTCTTTGTCTCCTCCACTTTCGAGGGTAGGCCCTGTGGCGTCCTCTTTAGGCGCTCGGAAATGGTGGATGGCGGAGTTATTTTCGAAATTACGGTTTTTGGGCGCGAAGGGTTGTCTGGCAAGGTGGGGCAATTGAACCTGCAGCTATCGAGCACTCGACCGGAGCCATTCATTTCTATGTGCACGGAAGAAGGTTGGGTCCGATTCGAGCGCGAGCACGCGCTGCAGGTGACGCACATTATGTTTCTTCTGCAATGCCTGTATCAATACAAGAAATACCTGTATCCAGTACTGCCGCTGAATTCTATCGTCGATTACCGCAAGGACCGCCCCCGCGACAACCCGTACCTGGTGCAGCTCATTACCCGTGCTTACCATGGTCAGGTGGCGTGTACGCGGGTCATGGTAGACCTTGCCATTGTGCAGCCTCGGGACATTGATTATGCACTGCGTGTCCTGGATGAGGACATTAGCCGGTTCCTCACCCATGCTAGAACCACTGATATCCTTTTGTACGAAGAGAACGGTGCGCTGGTCATGGACGACGACTATATCGTCTATATGGCGTGCAGGGCGCTTGATCTGACGCGGGTGAAAGCAGTGATTGTAGGTGCCTTTGACCAACCGTTTGCCGAGGTAATCGAGGTAGGGGGGCGCGAACTGATACCACCCGTAGGCGTCACTCGCGGGGACAATCGCTCGCGCCGGGGCAGCGTCGACAAGCAACATTTGCTCCAACGCAAGTTATCAGCGCTGGGGCCAAAGGTCTCTCAGTCGGCAAGGTTTGAGCGCAACTTCATTGAGTTGTGCCGGCTATTGGGCCGCGTCGGCACGCGTGAAAAAGATCTGCACCGTTTCCTCAAGCAGCACACTCAGGTACTGGATTCCCATGTAGCAGCAGTCTACAGCGAAGTCCGCATCGGCAAATATCGTGCAGACCTAGTGCTGCAATACCGCCAATCGGACAAGCGTGTTGTGCTGGTGGAGCTCGAACCCCACAGCGCGCAGATATTCACCAAGCGCAATAGCCAGCGGCACAAGGTGACCCACGCAGTGCAGCAGGTGCAGGACTGGATCAGGGAGATCCATAACAACACAAGTAACCTGCCCCAGTGGCTGGCGGGCAACTATACCGCAGAAGGTATGGTGGTGATCGGGCGCTCTAAAGATTTGACGCAGGTGCAGAAAGACACCTTGATGATCCATAACGCAAAGTCAGACATAAAAATTCTCACTTACGATGACCTTCTGGAGCGCTTCCATCGCTTGATCGAGGTGGTCGACAAGCCATGATCAAAGCCTAGGTGTGGTATAGACTGGTCTTCAAAGCGCCATTCCACCGTTTGAGCGTGTACTTGCGGTTTGGGTGGTGTGGCGCTCTGTTAACTCAATGATCTGCAATAAATTCATATCAGTTTTTATCCTGAACAGTCGCCAATGGTTTGATCTGTAGTGCAGATCATCGCAACGGTCTGCTGTCGGCCCATGACTGGCATTCACAGAGGACAGCGATCGACAAAAATCAGTCAGTCGGATGTGTAGAAACGGGGCGATATTGGTGCTAATGCAATTCATACCCAGACTGCCGGAATTCATTAACCCACGCAAATACTCAGCGAACCATGTCTTTGCGCGGGATTCAGCGGGCCATATATAGGATAGTCAAAATCAGCGACATAGTTCAAGCTCGTACCAGTCCCATCAGGTCGCAACTGTCAGCCTTTGGCTAGAGGCCGAGAAGCAGAACATAGGTCATTGAATGCTGGACCCGCTGAACCCTATACAGCAAAAAAAATCAATACCTACACATTTGTGATAAGCGAGGACACGATGGCATTTTGATTCTATCTGGTGTACCTTATTAAGATTAGACAATGTACCGAATGGATAAGGAGTACAAAATGGATAATTATTTTCAAGATACAATCTCAAAAATCTATGGTGACGATGATGACTTTATTGTTATTGGGTTGACCGGCCGTACTGGAAGTGGTTGTTCTACAGTGGCAAACATTCTCTCAAGTAAGCAAAAAGACATCAGGCACTCTCTATTTTCAGGTCATAACCCAAAAGATAATGTACAAAGAAAGCAAAAGGTTGTATTCAATTGCTTCAAGCATAATTGGGAGCCTTTTGTAACCATCCAGGCTAGCACCGTTTTGCTAATGATGCTCTCAGAAGTAAGTATCGAAGATTCAGGGGTTTTTATAGGTCGTGCAGGTGACTTGGAGCCCGATGCTGCCAAGAAAACCACTGATATTCTCAAGTCTATTCGAGAACAGAAATTTGATGTTGCTGATATCGGTTCATTGCGAAAGTTTTATACCGAATTTCTACCAGGGAAAAACTCCGAGTTAAAAGCTGTAATGGGTGGGGCAGCATATGTAAAACTGTTCCAACTTATTGGGAATAATTTGCGAAACTCCGGCAGCGTTATCTCAGATGAAGTAGTCAGTGGAAAGTCATTTTCTCTGGCTGAACGGATTAATAAAATAATAAAAGAGATTCGCAAGTCGAGAGTGGGTGGTGATAAGACATTTATAGTGATTGATGCAATTAGGAACCCATTTGAAGCTATATATTTCCAAGATAGATATTCATCATTTTATCTGATGGCTGTCTCTTGCAATGACGACGAACGTAAGCGCCGATTGAGGGGGCTTGGCTATACCGACGCTCAGATAGATGTTGTTGACAATGAAGAGTACGGCAAGTTAGACGCCACTGATCAAAAAGCTTATGTGAAGCAAGACATCAAAGCTTGCCTGCAGCGAGCAGACTTACATGTGAGCAATCCGGATTCGGGAAATATGGTCTCGCACTTCAACTCTTTAGCTGACCAGTTATTGACATTTGTTGCGCTAATGATCAGGCCCGGACTGGTAACGCCTACTCCCTTAGAAAGATGCATGCAGATCGCTTACACCGCCAAGCTAAACTCTGGATGTATCTCAAGGCAAGTAGGTGCTGTAGTAACTGATGTAAATTTTTCAGTACAGTCTGTTGGTTGGAATGACACACCGTTTGGGCAAGTCCCGTGTAGTCTACGCAATAGGTTCGATTTAACGAATGGGCATGATCAAGACGCTTATTCAGAATATGAAAAGCTTGATGTTAAATTCATAAGTGCTGTTGGTGTGGGAAATGAAAAATTCGTAAAGGTTGCAAGTACCGGGAGAAATATCTCATATTGCTTTAAGGATGAGTACAATGAGCTTACAGGAAAGGATAATCAAGTTCATACAAGGTCGCTCCACGCAGAAGAAAACGCTTTTCTGCAAATTGCAAAGTATGGTGGGAGAGGCGTTGAAGATGGGAAACTGTTCACGACCGCTAGTCCCTGCGAATTATGCTCAAAAAAAGCTTATCAATTAGGTATCAGGGAGATTTATTATATTGACCCCTATCCAGGGATTGCGATGAGTCATATTTTGATGGGTGGTAGTAAAAATCCTAAGCTTGTAATATTCTCCGGCGCTATAGGAAGGGCTTTTCATAACTTATACTCTCCTAAGCTTTCATTTAAAGATGAGCTTAACGCGCTCTCTCTTTGATTTGTTTTTGATGCGAATCAAAAGCAGACCGAATCGAACGTCTGTTTCTGGCCGAATCCAGCCGATCGGCTATAGGCCAAAACCGGCCAAAATCTACCGCTTATGCCTAGTGGCTCTGGGCATAGGCCGGGGATGTGTTATAGAGGGTAGAGGGAGTTCGGACACGCTTTCAAAAGTGATTTAGACACTTATTGCATTTTCCATGCTTATAACTTTCTAGTGCTTTATTACCTTCGAACTTTCTAGTCTTTGCTGGGCTATAGATAATAGAGTGGGAGCGACCCTGGCACTAGGCAACGGCGCGCTGGCCAGTGAGCTACTGCGGTGAAGCGCTTCCGGTTTCCCAGCATGAGGCCGGAATGTTATAGGGGGCGCCTTGGCTCTGTGTGCAGTGTCTTGAGACGAAGGCCAGGCAAGGCAAAAATAGCCGAAGAGGCGGAGTTTACGGGATGTAATTGAGCATTCCGAGGCTATTTTCAAAGCTGCGCCACCGACTATCAAGGCCTTTCACATTGAGCCTATCGGCCCCATTTGCATTGGATAACAGCCTTCACTTAACGCTTGGCTGCCAAGCCCCAAGCCCCAAGTCCTAACGACCCCCGCGACTCAACCCACCCAGCCGCGCCGAAATCGACTGCATCCCCTTGCCCAACTCCCTGAGCGTACTCGCATCCCGGGCGCCTTCTTCACTGGCCGCATGGATCCGTACCGCCAGCTCGTTGATTTCCTGCGTCACGTGGCTCTGCTCCTGGGCGGCGACGGCGATCTGCTGGGCGCGCTGGACGATGTCGTCGAAACTACCCACGGTGGTGCCCAGGGTCGTGGCCACGCCCACGGCCTGCTGCACCGACTCGCGAGTGCGCTGCGCACCGTGCTGCATGGTGGTGACCGCAGCGTACGATGCCTCGCGTAGATGGGTGATCATTTCCTGGATTTCGTTGGCAGACGTTTGTGTACGGCCGGCAAGCGTGCGCACCTCATCGGCTACCACCGCAAAGCCGCGGCCTTGTTCGCCAGCGCGGGCGGCCTCGATGGCAGCGTTGAGCGCCAACAGGTTGGTCTGCTGGGAGATCGACTTGATCACCTCCAGCACGCCGCCTACGCGCTCGATGTCTTCGCCTAGCTGGGTGATCGCGGTGGCCGCGCCCGAGATGTCGGTCGCCAGGCCTTCGATGGATTCACCGTTGCGACTGACTTGGTCCTGACTCTTCTGCGCCTCGACCAATGAGCTGCGAGCCGTGTCCGAGCAGTCCGTGGTGTTGCGCGCGACCTCATTGGCGCTGGCCGACATTTCGGTGATGGCGGTGGCGAGCAGGGTGTTGTCCACGCGTTGCGCCTCTGCCCGATCGGCCAGGCCAGTGGACAGTTGCGCCAGCTCGTTGGCTTGTTCTTCCAGTGACACCGACTCCTCGGCTATGTGGCGCAGCATGGCCTGCAGAGAGCCGGCGTACTGGTTGACGGCCGTGCGCAAAGCGCCCAGCTCATCATTGCGCACAACGTCTAGCTGAGCACCCGCCTGGCCGCCTTGACCCAGGCTTTCGATTTGCGCCGTGGTTTCGTCGATCTGGGTGAGCAGCCGCTTGCCCGCCAGCCATGCCAGCCCCAGCAAAATGGCCAGTAAGGGCAGCAGGAACAGCAGGATCTGGCCGGTGAGCTTGTTCGCCAGGCCGACAACACGAGCTTCGGGGGTGACCAAGCCAATGCGCCAGCCAGTGCCTTCCATGGTAGCCAGGGTGACGTAGGCCGGCCCATCGAGGCGCGCATCGTTATCCAGATAAAGGGTGGTGGTGCCAGCCGGCTTGCTCGCCAGGCTATCGGCCACTGGCTTGAACCACGGTTGTTCCTGGCTCAGGCCGGCAAGGGTCGGCAAGCCCTTGGCGCTCTTTGCATCGGGGAAGAACAGCAGGTTACCTGAGGCGTCGACCGCAAAGGCGTAGCCACCGGTGACATTGCCGTTGGCCTTGAGGAAGGCCGCAAGGCCGTCGAGCTTCAGGTCAATGGTGGCGACGCCGGCGAACGCGCCTTGGGCGTGATAGGGCACGCTGCACGTCGTCATGGCGACGCCACTGACCGGGTCCTGGTACCCATCCGACCAGACACAGCGGCCCAAGGGCGCGGCTTTGGCGCCGATGTACCAGGACTCAGCCTGATACGGCGCGGTTTGCGCAGCGTTGTACTCGTCCGAGTAATCCAACCCATTGCTGGCGTTGCGTGCCCAGAAAAAACTGCGGCGTTCGGTGCCGGCAACGAAGCTGTTGGGTTCTGGCCACAGCCCGCCGCCTGCAATGGCGGTATCGCCTTGGCTGTCGATCACGTTGGGCAAGTTCGCCTTGATCAGGTTCTCGTCGCGGGGCAGGGTCTCGGCCAGGTGCGCCATTGCAGCCGCGGTGCCCTCGATGCGGTTCACCTGCATGGCCAGCTGGCGGGTGATGGCGCTGGCCGACTGTTCCGCCGCCTCGGTGCCAGCTGCAACCAGTTCAGGCTTGCCGCCCAGGGTCATGACGCTATAGATCGCCAATGCGGTGAGTGCCAGCAACGTCAGGATTCCCAGGGTCATGCGCCCGGAGATGCGATTGGGAAGTAGCGACATGCTGAAGCTCCACAAAATTTAGGTTGGCTTTCATTGATTACGGCAGCCAAGCCCGATAGTTGAGGTGCTACATCATGTTTCGTATGAGCGGACGACCGGTGGCGGCAAAAAGGCTATGAGTCGAGGGGGAATCAGCCAAAGCCGAGCACACCTTCTTATACCCATGAAGCATCGTCATCCTCTCAAACGATAAACGCTGTCCCGGCCGTCTTCAGGCAACGGCGTATCAAGCACCCCTCCCGCCATCGGTAAACCCTGCGCCCATCCCGCGGCCAACACCTGCACGTCCCGCGCTGGGTCGCACGCCCTGACCCTCTCATCGCGCAACCGACACGTCTGGGCATCCGTTGCGAACAAGGCGCGGGCAAAGCCCCGGCCCTGTTCCGAAAGCCGTGCGGTTTTGGGGGCGCGGATCGTTGTAAATACCTCAAACGCCTCGGTGGGCTCGTTGCCGGCAACGGCCAGGCAGCGAGCCAGGTGCCAGGCGTCTTCCAGGGCCTGGCAGGCGCCTTGGCCGGAGGTGGGCAATGGCGCATGCGCAGCGTCGCCGATCAACAGCACGTTCGCGCGGCTCCACGTGTGCAGCGGTTCCAAGTCGTGGACCGCAATTCGCCGGACGGCCTGGATGGGGGTTGCCCGGATGATGCGTGAAACGGGCTCGGGCCATTGGGCGAATTTATGCTCGACCTGCGCCCGGTCATCGGCTTGGCCAGCCCCTTCGTTGGACGGGCATGCTTGCGCAGCGGCCCAATACACCAGGTCAGGTCGAACCGCCACCGCACCGAAGCGCTGCCCCGTTCCCCAGTAATCCTGGATCGACACATCGTCCACCAGTGCACGCGACCCTTGTGCCACGCCGATCCAGTTCACGAACCCTTGATAGCGCGGGGTGTTGTCGCCCGCGACGAACTTGCGTGTCACCGATGCCATGCGCCCGTCCGCACCGATCAGCACGTCTGGGCGGATGCGTGTGCCGTTGCCGAAGCGGGCCACGGCCTGGCCCTGGGCATCCAGGTCGATGGCAACTGCCTGGCAGCCGAATTCGACTGCGATCCCCGCCCGCCTTGCATGTGCGAGCAACACGTCCTGCAAATCCCGGCGCAGCACCGTTACGGTGGGGTAGCCCATGGTTCGGTCCAGCAGTTCGATATCCAGGCCTCCCAACGCATTGCCGGCTGCATCGTACCGGCGCATGGCAAGGGGCCTGCCGCCGACGGCCTGGATAGCGTGCAACACGCCGAGCTGCTCCAGCACAAAGCTGGCGTTGGGCCAGAGCGTCACGCCGGCCCCTCCGGCTGCCGGTACACTGCGGCGCTCAAAGACCCGTGGGTTGAAGCCCTGCTTGCGCAACGCCAGCGCCGCGCTCAGCCCTGCAATGCCTGCACCCACTATCGCTATGTCCACGTTCCAGCCCTCCTTGTTCATTCACTGCCCCGCGCCAGGTCATTGAGCGCTGGGGGCAAAGGGCAATCGTAGATTTCCCCGTTTCAGATCACTAGCGTGCAAAAATGGGACGTTTTCATACCTCAGGTGGGATAGTCAGTGCGCAATGAGCTCGATCTGAATGCGGTCCGTGTTTATACAGCGGTGGTGGATGAGCAGAGTTTCGTCGGCGCCTCGCGTGTGCTGGCCATGCCGTCTTCGAATGTCAGTCGCCATGTGGCTTCGCTGGAGCGACAGCTCGGCACGCGCCTGCTCGAGCGCAGCACCCGTCATCTGCGCATGACCGAAGCGGGGCGGCTGTTATACGCACGAGCCAAGCCCTTGCTCGACGCTTTGCGCAGCACCCAGGAAGCACTCGGTGCTGTACAGCGCGAGCTGCGAGGTCCATTGAAGCTGTGTATGCCGGGTGAGGCTCCCAGGCTGCTGGCGCCCATCCTGGCCGAATTTTGCAGCCTGCACCCTGGCATCGAGCTTGAGTGCGATACCCGGGTGACTGGGCTGCAAGTGCTGCGTGAGGACGTGGACCTGTGCATCCTCTTTCACCGTGGCCGCCAGGAAGACAGCGAGTTCATCACCTGCGAGCTGGCCTGCTTGCCGAGCATCGTGGTCGCTGCCCCGTCTCTGCTGGCCCGTACAGGTATCCCGCAGCACGTTCGAGCGCTGAAGTCGCTGCCTTGCATCACCACGCTCAGCGCGCTCGGCGGGCAACCCTGGCAGTTTCAAGGTGCCAAGGGCGAAATCGTCAAGGTACCGGTGCGCAGCCGTTACCGCGTCAACAGCGGTGAGCTGGCCGTGGCGGGCGCGCGGCAGGGGATAGGGTTTGCGATTGTGGCGGCTTATCCCTGCCAGGACGATCTGGCGGCTGGCCGGTTGCAGGAAGTGGTACTGGATATGTGCCCGGCGCCTTTGCAGTTGCTGGCGGCGTATAGCCACCGCCATTCAGTGACGGCGCGGGTGCGCGCCCTGCTGGCGTTCATTCGGGAGCGGTTGGAGGCGATGCACAGCTTGCCAGGCGGTTCTGCCGGCGCAGGTTGATCACGGCGTAAAGCGCGGTCACACCGGCAGGCTGTCACAGCCGAAAAAGCGGCCTGTCAGATCGCCTTCACCTTGACCCATTGCTCGGCCTCAAGCCACGCCCCGATCTCGTTGGGGCGCATCGGCCTGGAGAACAGGTAGCCTTGTGCCCAGGTGCAGCCCAGGGTCTTCAGGGTGTTGAGTTCTGCCGCAGTCTCCACGCCTTCGACGATGCACTCCAGTTGCATGTCCTGACACAGGGCAATCAGCGACTTGACGATTTTCAAGCTGGCCGGGTTGAGCTGGATGCCGGTGACGAAGGTGCGGTCCACCTTCAGCTTGGTCAGCGACAACGCATGGATCTGGCTGAGGCTGGAGTAGCCGGTGCCAAAGTCGTCCAGGGAAATGCCGCAGCCCAATTCACGCAGGCGGCTGATGGCGCGCTGGGCTTGTGGCAGGTCCTGGATGGCTGCGGTTTCGGTGATTTCCAGGTCCAGGTACGCAGGGTCGAACCGGCTGCTCCTGATCAACGCCACGATCTGCTGGGCGGCCTCTTCCGAGCCACAGTCATGGGTAGACAGGTTGAAAGACAGGCGCATGCCTGCAGGCCAACTGGCGGCCGTGTCCAGTGCCTTGGTCAGCAGGGGCAGCGTGAGGCGATTGACCATGCCGATGCGCTCGGCGATCGGGATGAAATCACTGGGTGGCACATTACCCAGTTCCGGGCTTTCCCAGCGCGCCAGTGCCTCGAACGCAACGGTTCGCTCGCTGCGGATATCCACGATGGGTTGGAACACCATGTGAAACTCGCGATCAAGGTCCGCCCTGCGCAGGGCCTGCTCGGTCAGCCCTTGTCGATTGAGTTGCTGACGATGGGCAGTGCTGAACAGGCACGCCGTGCCAGGGCGATGACGCTTGCTCTGGTACAGCGCGTAGTCGGCATATTCGTACACTTGCGTGGCTGACGATGCCTGATCCGGAAAGGTGGCGATGCCCAGCGACGCACTGATCTGAATGGGGATGTCCACCAGTACGAATGGCTCGCGCATGCGCGTGCAGACCTTCTCGCCAAAGGCGCGTAGCTGCTCGTCATCCAGGGCCTGGGTAGTGATCAGGCCGAACTCGTCGCCCCCCAGCCGGCTCAGGTGCACGCTGTCGTCGAGCAACTCGTTGAGGCGCTGACCGACCTGATACAGCAGCCGGTCGCCCACACTGTGGCCATACAGGTCGTTGACTGGCTTGAAACCATCCAGGTCAATCAGCCCGACGGCCAGGCGGGCGCCCTGGTCACCAGCTTGGGTCAACAGCGTGTCGAGCCGGGAGAAGAACTGCCGGCGATTGGCAAGCCCGGTCAGGCTGTCCACGTTGGCCAGCTGCAGGTTTTCCTCGCTGAGCCTGGCCGTTTGCGCCTGCATGTTCACCAGCCGGGTGAAGTCGGTGTATTGCGCCTTGAGGATGACCAGCATGGCGATCGATACCAGCAGCACATCGAGCGCGGTGGCAATGAACGTGATGATGGAGGTGGAGGCGAAAAACACCACGAACGCTGTGTTGACCACAGCGGTAGTGGCCAAGGCCGCTGGCAACAGGTGCATCATGCAGAAAATGCAGCCGATCACGGTGATGGCCATGTAGAAGGCGACATGCGCCCGGGTGTAGCTGTCGCCATAGGGAAACAGCGCCAGCGACCAGGCCGTGAAGGCCACGGCAACGAAGGGTGCGAGCGTGTTGGTGCGTTTGAGTGCCGTGACCATCTGGGCCGGGCTGCGCACGCGCCTGCGGGTACGTACCCACTCTATCCCTCGGACCAGGCCGAACACCGTCATGATCATCGGGCAGTACACCACCAGCCAGCGCGGCGCCACCGTGAAGTGGGTGCCCGCCAGCATCAGCGTGTTGATCAGCAGGATGAAGTACATCATGGGCAGCTGGCGCGACAGCGCGATGTATTGCGCCTTGACCAGGTCGGGGTTGTCCTTGGGTACGGACATCAAAGCTCGCAGGCCGAGTAGTGTTTTTTTCATCAGGCGACGCTCTGAAAGTACAACCAGGTGACAAACCGAACGGATTGCCCTTTTTCAGCTTGAAACGAGCAGGGCGGGACGCTGCTCTCACGGACCGTATCGGCCGATCCTCTGGTTGCTGCAATCGTTCAGACTGGTGGCACTTTGATTTCGTTCCCGCCTGCCAACGCCGCGGTGAGTAGCGCCGGTTATTCCGTGCCGGGGGTGTGGCCGAAATAGGCCTTGTAGGCATGGCAGAAGTTCGCCGGGTTGGCATAGCCGATGTGATAGGCGATCTGCGAGATTTGCCATTTGCGTTCCAGTACCAGGAGGCGTGCAAGCTCCAGGCGCTGTTGGCGAATGTACTGCAGGATCGAACAGCCAAACTGCTGGCTGAAGGCCCGGCGCAGGGTGGTCTCGCTCACTTTCAGCTGTTTGGCCAGGGCGGCGACGGACGGCGGGGCAGTGGGGCTGGTGTCCAGCAGCCGACGCGTTTCCAGTGCCAGGTCGCGGCGGCCACGGTCTTGCTGCAGCTCAGGTGTCGGGGCCTGGCTCGACAGATGGCTGGCCAGCTCCAGCACGATCCCCAGGCTCAGGCTTTCGTAGTGCAGGCGGCGCAAGCTCCCGCTGTAGGGCGAGCGATAAAGCTGCTGGAACAGGCGGCTCAGCGAGGGGGACTGGGGCAACTGGTCGAACTGCATGCCATCGGCCAGCAGGGCCAGCAGTGGGTGGAACTGGGGATCGTCCTGAGCCAGTTCGCGCAATGCGTCACCGGCAATGCGCACGCCGGCCATGCGCGCATGGCTGTCGACCGGCAACTGGTCCTGGGCTTCGAGGCTCTCGCTCAGGCCAAGCACGTGCAGCCGACCGGTGTCGTACTGGTTCAGCCTGCCGTCGACCTTGTGCTGCCAGGCGCCGTCGAACACTTGCACGATGCACAGGCTCTCTGGCAGCACCTTGTCGATGCGCAGGGGCTCCGGAAAGTGCAGGTGGCAGTCGAAGTACTGCAAGCCTTGGCGCACGGTCTGTGCCCGATAGTGCCCCGTGGCACTGCCCATCACATGAGCGGCACGCGTATCCAGCACGCCTGCCTGGGCCAGGGAGCCAGGGCTGTCGAAACAGAAGGCGGTATCCAGGTAGGGGGTTAGCGATTGCATGCAGGCTCGGTTTCTCGGTGGGGGCAGCGTCGACCGGAAATGGTAACGCGCGCACATTTTCGACAATAGTCGTTGTGACCAACCGGCTGTTTGTTGTGATGAACGGGCAACTGGGTTGGCAGCCTGGCTATTGAGTCCTTCAATACGCGTTTTGTTGCAGATCAGGAAACAAAATCATGTTCGCTTATCGGAAATGGGCTGCCTTGCTGGTTGCCGCGCTCACCCTGTGTATCGGTCAAGCCCAGGCCGAGGACCGCCCGGACGTGGCCAAGAACGTCGTCGCCTACCTGGGCACCGAAGGGGCCAAGGTGTGGACGCTGCGTATTGGCGATCGCGCGGCCAACGAGGCGCTGGTGCAGGTGGAAGGCGTCGATCACGACTGGGATATGCGCATCCAGAAAATGCACGTCGAGAAAACCGCCAAGGATACCCGCTACTGGACCGACGTCGACGGCAAGAAATTCGTCGTGCTGATCATCCAGGGCATGTGGGGGGGCGAGCTGTACCTGCCCGGCGAGGCGCAGCCGCGCCAGGTCGGTTACTCGGAAGGTTTGTCGCATCAGGGCAACGCCGAGGCGTTCCTGACCGATTACCTGGCCGCCAAGAAATAATCGAGGGGCATCGATCATGAGCGAACATACCGATCCATTGGCCGACCTGTCCGGCTCGCTGGGCAATGAGTACGACCAGTCGCGCACGGCCCAGCGCGAGCGCGTGGTCGCCGAGCTTCGGCAAGTGATCGAGCGCGTGCCGGAGCAGAGCGAATTCACCAACTCTCGCCGTTACCGCGTGTGGGGGCCTGTATGGCTGGTCGGTGCCCTGATTCTGTTCGGAATCGGCATCAGCATGCAGCGCACCGGGCCGATCGTGGCCACCGCCTTCATCGTGCTCATCGCCGCTGTTGTGACCTGGCAGCACCGCAACGCCGGTACCCAGGTGTTCATGCGCCTGACACGCCGTCAACTGTTCGTCGACACGTTGGACGCGCCAGTGGACCTGGCCCAAGTGGAGGACATCTCGGTCAAGGATGAAGGGCTGGTGATGATGCAGACGCTGGAGATGAGCAGCGATGCTGCACTGCCTACCCACCGAGTGGCGAGGCTGCAGTTCTTCGGTAACCAGGCCATGGTCCTGAAAAAGCCGCGCCCCCAGATCCGTATCATGTCGGCTGGGCTGGCGCAGAACGGACGCAAGCTGTCCAACGAAGAAGTGCTGGCCGTGCTGACGGCCTACTGCGATGCCGCCCACGCTCAGCGTCAGCTCGAGCTGCTGCAGGCCAATGGATAACTCCGGCGCCAATGACGACCTGGCCTACCTGCAGGTCCATGCCGTCGGGCCCGATGAGTCGTTCGAGCTGCGCGAGCACTCGCTGGGCAAGGCACTTGCGTGTGCAATCATCGGGCTGGTGGCACTTGGGCTCGGTGGCTGGCTCGCGAGCTTGCCGATGGTCTTCGGCCCGCAGACCTCCACCGCGGTGGTGGTGTTGCTATGGGCATTCGGTGCAGGGCTGGCCGGCATCGGGCTGGTGGCCCTGGTTTGCGCCTGGGCGCTGTATCAGCGCCATGGGCAGTGCGCACTGGCGGTGACCCGTGACACGGTCGGCTTCGCCAACGCCTTGGCCCCAGTACCATGGGAAGCGTTCGAGGGCTTCGATGTCGAACAACGGCGGCTGAGTACGCACCTGGTGTTCAGCCTTGCCGCGTTCGGTGCTGCACCTGTGCTCAAGGCCTCGAGTTTCAAAGCGCTGGCAGCCCCTGATGCCCAGCTGATTGCCGGTGGCCTGCGGCTCAAGGTGTGGGCCTGTAACTTCACCCTGACCGGGCGCAGGCTCACGCTGGCAGAACTGGTGGACGTGCTTTACCCCTACCTGCAGGCAGCACAGGCCAGGCGTACCTTGGCACAGTTGTTCCCGGCCGTGGCTCGCCAGGGTGATGCCCTGCGGCGGGCTGGGCCATGAGCAACGGGGCCATACGGCTGCTCAGGCGCCTGGGCTGGGGCTTGGCCCTGCTGCTGTTGCCGCTGCTGGTACTGGGGTGGAGCCAGGTGCAACTCTGGCGCCTCGAGGTGGCACAGGCGCAGGCTCAGGTGATGCGCCAGTGGCTGGATACGCCAAGCGACACGCTCTTGCAGGCCCTGCCCAAGGCCGAGCGTAACCCATACCTGCCCCAGGCAGACCGACGTGAGCGGTTTCAGCGTGAAGTGGACCGCTATGAGGCGGGCCTTGGCGGGCAGTCTCTGCGCAAGGTCCTGGCAGTCACGAGCGGCCTGCTGGCGGTTCTGGCCCTGCTCACTGCGGCCGGGGCGTGGCTCTGGCTCAGACTGGACGCCTGGCGGGCGCTGCGCTCATCTGAGTTCCTGCAGCAGCACATGACCCAGCGTTGGCGTGCCCTGGGCAAGTGGCTGGTACTGCATCTGGGCTTGCTGGCTGCCGCATTGAGCCTTGCCTTGCTGTACGAGCTGAGCGTTGCGACCAGCCGGGTGGCCGAGGGTGGGTTGACGGTGCTGTTCATCGTGTTGCCGCTGGCTTCGTGCGTGCTGGTCTGCCTGCAACTGGCCAGGCGGTTGCATCGACGCTGGCCGCTCGTGCTCGATCAAGGCACGTCCTTTCTGGGCAGAGCGCTTGATCGGGACAGTGCACCGGGGGTATGGCGCTGGGTCGAGGGCCTGGCGGCGCAGCTTCAGGCACCGGTCCCCGACAACATCGTGGTTGGCCTCGATCAGGGCTTTTTCGTCACCAGCGTGCCGATTCTGCTTCAGCCTGCAGGCTTGCCGCTGGCGGGGCGCACGCTGTACTTGCCGCTGCCTTACCTGGGTATGCTCAGCCAGGCAGAAGCGGGTGCGGTCATTGGACACGAGCTGGGCCATTTCCGGCATCAGGACACCGAACGCGCCAGCCAGACCAACGCACAGTTCAGCATGATGCGTGCTCATTTCTCGGCGCTGGTCGGCCATGACGAGCCCGCGCCCTGGACGCAACGCCCGACGCTGTGGATGGCCTGGCAGTTCCTGCACCATTTCCAGCGTGCGGTGCTGCACTGGGGGCGGTCGCAAGAGCTGCTGGCGGACCAGGCAGGCGCTGCAGTCGGCGGACAACGGCTGTTTGCGCAGACCTTGCTGCGCATCATTGCGCTGCAGCCTGCGGTCGATACGGTGCTGGCGACGTGCGGTGGACAAGGTATCGATCGAGCCCTGCCTGGCTACCTTGAGCATCACCCGCTGCAGGTGGGTGACGAGGTGCTGGGTGCCGCCATGGTGCACCCCTTCGACACTCACCCTGCAGCCGCTTCCCGCCTGCAGGCGTTGGGTGTTGCGCCCGACCCGGCGCTGCTGTTCGCCGCTACCCGGGCACCGGGCGTGGAGGAGCGCCACTGGTTCGGCCGACTGTGCACGGGGGCGCGCGCTCAAGCCGATTGAGCGCGCCCAGGACACATCGGATTGATCCTTCACTTAATCTTTCCCATTCGCAGGTGTATCGTATTCGCCCTTCCTCATCAGCGCCTGCTGGTGAACTGTTTGTGCCGAACACGAGGTACCCGCTGCGATGTCCTTCACCCGTCGACAAATGCTCAAGGGCCTGACCGGCCTGGTTGTGGTTGGCCTGGGGGCGGGGGGCGCCGCGCGGTACTGGCTGGGCAAGGTCGAAGATGACAATGCCGGCCATGACTACGAGCTGATCGCAGCGCCCCTTGACGTCGAACTGGTCCCTGGACACACGACTCAAGCCTGGGCGTTCGGGCCCAGTGCCCCTGGGACCGAGCTGCGCGTGCGGCAGGGTACCTGGCTGCGCGTGCGCTTCATCAACCACCTGCCGATCGAGACCACCATCCACTGGCATGGCATCCGCTTGCCGCTGGAAATGGATGGCGTGCCATATGTGTCGCAATTGCCAGTCAAGCCAGGGGAGTATTTCGACTACAAGTTCCGGGTGCCCGATGCCGGCAGCTACTGGTACCACCCCCATGTCAGCAGCTCCGAGGAGCTGGGCCGGGGCCTGGTGGGCCCGCTGATCGTCGAGGAGCGCGAACCCACCGGTTTCAAGCATGAGCGCACGCTCAACCTCAAGACCTGGCATGTGGACGAGCAGGGGGGCTGGATGCCGTTCAGCGTCCCGCGCGAGGCGGCGCGCAATGGGACGGCAGGGCGGCTGATCACCATCAACGGCCAAGCCGATGCCGTGACCGAGCTGCCGGCAGGGCAGGTGGTGCGCGTGCGCCTGCTGAACTTGGACAACACCTGGACGTACCGCATCAACCTCAAGGGCAACTGCGAAGCGCGGATCTACGCGCTCGATGGCAACCCCGTCACCCCCCGGCCATTGGAGGATGACTACTGGCTGGGGCCTGGCATGCGCATTTGCCTGGCGATCCGCATTCCCGAGGCCGGCGAAGAGATCTCCCTTCGCGATGGCTTCGTGCGCCTGGGCACCCTGCGCGCGGTGGCCAACCCGGATGCGCCCAGCGACTGGCCAGCGGCGCTGCCGCCCAACCCCATCGCCGAGCCGGACCTGAAAAACGCCGAAAAGCTCAACTTCAACTTCGAGTGGGCAGGCAAGGTGTCGGTCGGCACCGACCAGGGCAAGCCGCCGAGCCTGTGGCAGATCAACGGTCAGGCCTGGGACATCACCGACAAGACCTGCGCCGATCGCCCGATCGCGACGCTGACCAAGGGCAAGAGCTACATTTTCGAATTGAAGAACATGACCCAGTACCAGCACCCCATCCACTTGCACGGCATGAGCTTCAAGGTGATTGGTTCCAACCGGCATGACATCAAGGAGCCGTGGTTCACCGACACCTACCTGCTGGGCAAGAACGAGCGCGCCCAGGTTGCGCTGGTCGCCGATAACCCGGGCACCTGGATGTTCCACTGCCACGTCATCGACCACATGGAAACCGGCCTGATGGCCGCGATCGCGGTGGTCTGATGCGACCGCAGATCATCGACCGCAGCCATGACCAGACCTACATGCGCATGGCGTTGGCGTTGGCCGCCGAGGGCGCCCAGCTGGGCGAGGTGCCGGTGGGCGCTGTGCTGGTGCAGGACGGCCAGGTCATCGGCCAGGGCTTCAACCGCCCGATCACCGACAGCGACCCCAGCGCCCATGCCGAGATGGTGGCGATCCGCGCCGCCGCGCGGGCGGTCGGCAACTACCGCCTGCCGGGTAGCACGCTGTACGTGACCTTGGAGCCGTGCAGCATGTGCGCCGGCTTGATCGTGCATTCGCGGGTGATGCGCGTGGTCTTCGGCGCACTGGAGCCCAAGGCCGGGATCGTGCAAAGCCAGGGCCAGTTCTTCGGGCAAGGCTTCCTGAACCACCGTGTGCTGGTGGAGGGGGGCGTGATGGCCGAAGCGTGCGGGCAAGTGCTCAGTGACTTCTTCAAGGCTCGCCGGGCCAAGCCGTGACGGGACCGGCTACAACGGTGCTGATTGCTCTGCCGGTTTAGCCTTGTTCACACCCGGTACATGCAGGTCGCCCTCGGCCACCTGGCCTTCGAGCTGAGGCTGGGTAACCCAGGTGAGAATGTCGTAGTAGCGGCGGATGTTGGCGACGAAGTGCACCGGTTCGCCGCCCCGCGCATAGCCGTACTTGGTCTGGCGGTACCATTGCTTCTGCGCCAGGCGCGGTAGCATCTTCTTCACATCCAGCCACTTGTTGGGGTTGAGCTTTTCGCGCTTGGCCAGGGTGCGCGCATCTTCCAGGTGGCCGCTGCCGACGTTGTAGGCGGCCAGCGCGAACCAGGTGCGGTCGGGCTCCTGGATGCTGTCGTCCAGCTCGGCCTTGATCTTCATGAAGTACTTGGCGCCACCCTTGATGCTCTGCTTGGGGTCCAGGCGGTTGGAAACCCCCATGGCCTGGGCGGTGCGCTGGGTCAGCATCATCAAGCCACGCACGCCGGTCTTGGAGGTGACCTCCGGCTGCCACATGGATTCCTGGTAGCCGATGGCGGCCAACAGGCGCCAGTCCACCTGCTCGACCTTGGCATAGCTCTTGAAATGCTTTTCGTACTTGGGCAAACGTTGCTGCAGGTGCTGGGCGAAGGTGTAGGCGCCCACATAGCCCAGTACGTCGACATGCCCGTAATAGCGGTCCTTCAGGCGCTGCAGGGTGCCATTCTTCTGGGACTTGTCGAGGAATTCGTTCACCTCGTTCAACAGGCTGTTGTCCTCGCCTGCGGCGACGGCCCAGCGCTGGTCACGAGACTCGCCCAGGTCGAAGGCCACGCGCACATTAGGGAAGTACACCTGGTTCATGGCCAGTTCGTTGGAGTCGACCAGGGTAAGGTCGATCTGCCCTTCGTCGACCATGCGCAGCAGGTCGACCACCTCCACGGCATCGGACTCTTCGTATTGCAGGCCCGGGTACTGTTTTTTCAGCTCGGCCAGCTGATCGGCATGGCTGCTGCCCTTGAGCACCATGATCTTCTTGCCGACCAAGCCTTGGGCGCTGGTCGGGCGCGAGCGGCCATTGCGGTAGATGACCTGAGGCGTCACCTCAAGGTAGGGGTGAGAAAACTTCGCCTGGACCTGGCGCCGTTCGCTGCTGACAAGGCCGGCGGCTGCCAGCACCGGGCCGGACGGCTTGCCAAGGTCGTCGAACAGTTCGTCGAGGTTGTCGGCGGTCTCGATTTCCAGCTTCACGCCCAGGTCATCGGCAAAATGCTTGACCAGTTCGTACTCGAAGCCGGTCTCACCGTTGCGATCCTGGAAATAGGTGGCCGGGCTGTTGCGGGTGATCACGCGCAGCACACCGTCCTCCTTCACGCGCTCGAGGGTACTGGGTTTTTCAACGCAGCCACCAAGCAGCAGAAAGAGTCCGGTTGCGAAAAGCCATCTGGCGCAACGCTGGCGCAAAGCAGTGTGGGTGAACATAGGTTGCAGTATACGCAAAGGACTGGCCGTGCCATATCTCGACAACGGCTAGCTTGTCTGATAGCGCTTACTGGGGTTTGTCACTCGTGCGCACCGTCCAGCGCTGCGTTCATGGTCTGGTACAGGGTGCAGGCCCTGCATCAGAGCGATCGCCCCCCCTTTTGCCAGCCCGGGCAGGCGCTGCCGATGAGCTGCCAACACGGCCCCTGACAAGTGGTAGAACCCCCGGAAATTTTGACCCGCCGGTCCGGTTCCGCCGCCCGGCAGTCATGCGCTACAGCGGGTGCCGCAAGCCAACGAATTAGGCTAGAATGCACGGCCTCCAAGCACACCCCTTCTGAGGCTGTCCCGACGATGTTGATCCTGCGCGGCGCTCCTGCCCTTTCTGCCTTTCGCCACGGTAAGTTACTCGAGCAACTGAGCCAGAAAGTCCCCGCTGTTACTGGTTTGTATGCCGAATTTGCCCACTTCGCCGATACCGACGGCGAGCTGACCGCCGACCAGCAGCAGGTGCTGGGCCGTCTGCTCAAGTACGGCCCGAGCGTACCGGTGCAGGAGCCCGCCGGTCGCCTGTTCCTGGTCGTACCGCGCCTGGGCACCATTTCGCCCTGGGCCAGCAAGGCCAGCGACATCGCCCACAACTGCGGCCTGCAGTCGATCCAGCGCCTGGAGCGCGGCATTGCGTACTACGTTGCCGGTGACCTTAGCGACGCCGAGGCCGAGCAGGTGTCGGCGCAGTTGCACGACCGCATGACCCAGCGCGTGCTGGGCCAGCTTGAGCAGGCCGCCGACATGTTCAGCCACGCCCAGCCAAGGCCCATGACGTCGGTGGACATCCTCGCCGGTGGCCGCGACGCTCTGGCCCAGGCCAACATCGACCTCGGCCTGGCATTGGCCGAGGACGAGGTGGACTACCTGGTCACCGCGTTCCAGGGCCTCAAGCGCAACCCCAACGACATCGAACTGATGATGTTCGCCCAGGCCAACTCCGAGCACTGTCGCCACAAGATCTTCAACGCCAGTTGGGACATCGACGGCCAGGCGCAGGACAAGAGCCTGTTCGGCATGATCAAGAACACCTACCAGATGCACAGCGAAGGTGTGCTGTCGGCGTACAAGGACAACGCTTCGGTCATCGTCGGCAACGTTGCTGGTCGTTTCTACCCGAACCCTGAAACCCGCCAGTATGGTGCGGTGCAGGAGCCGGTACACATTCTGATGAAGGTGGAAACCCACAACCACCCGACCGCCATCGCTCCCTTCTCCGGGGCATCGACCGGTTCTGGCGGCGAAATCCGTGACGAAGGTGCCACCGGCCGTGGCGCCAAGCCCAAGGCCGGCCTCACCGGCTTCACCGTGTCCAACCTGCGCATCCCAGGCTTCGAGCAGCCCTGGGAGCAGGACTACGGCAAGCCTGGCCGCATCGTCGACGCCCTCGACATCATGGTCGAAGGCCCGCTGGGCGGCGCTGCCTTCAACAACGAGTTCGGGCGTCCGGCCCTGACCGGCTACTTCCGTACCTTCGAGCAGTCCATCAACACCCCGCACGGCGAAGAAGTGCGCGGTTACCACAAGCCGATCATGCTGGCCGGCGGCATGGGCAACATCCGCGAAGATCACGTGCAGAAGGGCGAGATCACCGTCGGTGCCAAGCTGATCGTGTTGGGCGGTCCGGCCATGCTGATCGGCCTGGGTGGCGGCGCCGCTTCGTCGGTGGCCACCGGCGCCAGCTCGGCCGACCTCGACTTCGCCTCGGTGCAGCGCGAAAACCCCGAGATGGAGCGCCGTTGCCAGGAGGTCATCGACCGTTGCTGGCAGTTGGGTGAACACAACCCCATCGCCTTCATCCACGACGTGGGGGCGGGCGGTATCTCCAATGCGTTCCCTGAACTGGTGAACGACGGCGGTCGCGGTGGCCGCTTCGAGCTGCGCAACGTGCCCAATGACGAGCCGGGCATGGCCCCGCACGAAATCTGGAGCAACGAATCCCAGGAACGCTATGTACTGGCAGTCAGCGCCGAGGACTTCGAGCGCTTCCAGGCCATCTGCGAGCGCGAGCGCTGCCCGTTCGCAGTCGTCGGCGAGGCGACTGCCGAGCCGCACCTGACTGTGACCGACAGCCACTTTGGCAACACGCCGGTCGACATGCCGCTGGACGTGCTGCTCGGCAAACCGCCGCGCATGCACCGCTCGGTCAGCCGCGAAGCCGAGTTGGGCGACGACTTCGATCCGAGCACCCTGGACCTGGACAGCGCTGCGCAGCGCGTGCTGAACCACCCGGCCGTTGCCAGCAAGAGCTTCCTGATCACCATTGGCGACCGCACCATCACCGGCCTTGTGGCGCGCGACCAGATGGTCGGCCCCTGGCAGGTGCCGGTGGCTGACTGTGCCGTCACCGCCACCAGCTTCGACGTGTACACCGGTGAAGCCATGGCCATGGGCGAGCGTACCCCGCTGGCCCTGCTCGATGCCCCGGCTTCCGGGCGCATGGCCATCGGCGAGGTCCTGACCAACATGGCCGGCGCGCGTATCGACAAACTGTCCGACATCAAGCTGTCGGCCAACTGGATGTCGGCCGCCGGCCACCCGGGCGAAGACGCCCGCTTGTACGACACCGTCAAGGCTGTGGGCATGGAGCTGTGCCCAGAGCTGGGCCTGACGATTCCGGTCGGCAAAGACTCCATGTCGATGAAAACCAAGTGGAGCGAGGACGGCGTGGACAAGAGCGTGACCTCGCCGATGTCGTTGATCGTCAGCGGCTTTGCGCCGGTTACCGACATCCGCGGCACCCTGACCCCGCAATTGCGCATGGACAAGGGCGAGACGGACCTGATCCTGATCGACCTGGGCCGTGGCAAGAACCGCATGGGCGCGTCGATCCTGGCGCAGACCTACGGCAAGCTCGGTGCCCAGGCGCCGGATGTGGACGATGCCGAAGACCTCAAGGCGTTCTTCGCCGTCATCCAAGGCCTGAATGCCGACGGCCACCTGCTGGCCTACCATGACCGCTCCGACGGCGGCCTCTTCGCCACCGTGCTGGAAATGGCCTTCGCGGGTCACTGCGGTCTGGACTTGCACCTCGATCCGCTGACCGACAGCAAGGCCGACATCCCGGCCATCCTGTTCAACGAAGAGCTGGGCGCGGTCATTCAGGTGCGTCAGGACGCTACCCCGGACGTACTGGTCCAGTTCAGCGCCGCTGGCTTGGGTGAGCAGTGCGTGGCGGTGATCGGCAAGCCGGTCAACAACGCCGAAGTCTCCATCAGTCTGAACGGCGAAGTGCTGTTCGATGACGATCGCCGCATGCTTCAGCGCCAGTGGGCTGAGACCAGCTACCAGATCCAGCGTCTGCGCGACAACGCCGATTGCGCCGATCAGGAATTCGACCTGCTGCTCGAAGAAGACAACCCAGGGCTGTCGGTCAAGTTGGGCTTTGATGTCAACGACGACATCGCCGCGCCCTACATCAAGAAAGGCGTGCGCCCGCAAGTGGCCATCCTGCGTGAGCAGGGCGTCAACGGCCAGGTCGAAATGGCGGCTGCCTTCGACCGTGCCGGTTTCGCGGCCATCGACGTGCACATGAGCGACATCCTTGCTGGTCGCGTGGACTTCGAGGCCTTCAAGGGCCTGGTCGCCTGTGGCGGCTTCTCCTACGGCGACGTGTTGGGTGCAGGCGAGGGCTGGGCCAAGTCGGCCCTGTTCAACAGCCGTGCGCGTGATGCCTTCCAGGCGTTCTTCGAGCGTAACGACAGCTTCGCCCTGGGGGTGTGCAACGGTTGCCAGATGATGTCCAACCTGCACGAGCTGATTCCGGGCACCGAGTACTGGCCGCACTTCGTGCGTAACCGCTCCGAGCAGTTCGAGGCGCGGGTGGCCATGGTCGAGGTACAGAAGTCCAACTCGATCTTCCTGCAGGGCATGGCCGGCTCGCGCATGCCGATCGCCATCGCCCACGGCGAGGGCCATGCCGAGTTCGCCAGTGAAGAGGCCTTGCTGGAGGCCGATGTGTCCGGTTGCGTGGCGCTGCGTTACGTGGACAACCACGGCAAGGTCACCGAGGCCTACCCGGCCAACCCCAACGGCTCGCCACGCGGTATCACGGGGCTCACCAGCCGCGACGGCCGCGTGACCATCATGATGCCGCACCCGGAGCGTGTGTTCCGTGCCGTGCAGAACTCGTGGCGCCCGGATGAGTGGCAGGAAGATGCGGCGCTGATGCGTATGTTCCGCAATGCGCGGGTGTGGGTGAACTAAGGCGTGTACAAGCTCGCCTTCTTCGTCCCTGCCAGCCATGTGGAGGTGGTCAAGGCTGCTGTGTTCGCCGCAGGTGGTGGGCACATGGGTGATTATGACCACTGTGCTTGGCAGACCTTGGGCCAGGGCCAGTTTCGTCCATTGGACGGCAGTTCGCCGTTTCTTGGGCGGGCGGGTCAGGTCGAGGTGGTGGAGGAGTGGAGGGTGGAGCTTGTGGTGGGCGATGACCTGATTCGTCAGGTTGTTGCTGCGCTCAAGCAGAGTCATCCGTATGAGACGCCGGCCTATGAGGTTTATCGGTTGGTGGACTTTTAATGCTCGTCGTGGTGGGTGAGGGGTGAGTTAGCCTCTTACAGGTTGGGTCGGGAGTTTTGATGGGTTTCGATATCCTGCCTGATGATGTGGAAGTTCTAAGTTCTAAGTTCTAAGTTCTAAGTTCTAAGTTCGGAGTTATATGTTTAGAACTTGAATGCTTAGGTGTGGGTGGTGATAAAGTGTTTAGTCCATTTGCGATGGCGACGCTTAATCACCTTTTCGCCCTTACGGCGAGTCACTTTTTGTCAAACGCGACAAAAAGTAACCAAAAAACGCTGCGCTCCATTCATACGGCCCCTACGCTGCGCTTCGGGGTTCCCTCACTCCGGTCTTGCTCCCGGGAGGACCGCGCTGTAGGTCCCATCCTGGGGCCCAGCGCTTGACAGGCATCCATGCCTGTCACCTCCCTCCGCAAGACCTGCGTTCGGCCTTCTGAAGTCGCGAA
>Ga0308159_1000825_pt1 | contig 56235 bp, 59 predicted proteins | sample PhyCR1_FD_201040 | JGI IMG/M metagenome (GOLD analysis project Ga0308159, IMG submission 201040) | Phyllosphere microbial communities from UC Gill Tract Community Farm, Albany, California, United States - DLSLC.R1 | ecosystem: Host-associated > Plants > Phyllosphere > Unclassified | place: USA...
ACTACCAACTCGACCACCTTGGCACCCCGCAGGAACTCACCGCTCCGGATGGCGAGATCGTCTGGTCTGCGCATTACCGTGCTTACGGCGAAATCAGCCGTCTCGACATCGGGAAAATCGACAACCCCTTGCGCTTCCAGGGCCAATATTTCGATCAAGAAAGCGGGCTGCACTACAACCGCCATCGCTACTACAATCCGGATGTTGGTCGTTACCTGACGCCGGACCCGTTGAAGTTGGCGGGTGGGATCAATGCTTACCAGTACGTGCCCAATCCCACAGGATGGGTAGACCCGTCGGGTCTAAGCTCGTGCCCAGGTGGAGATGGCTGCAAACCAAGTACCAACGCTCAGAATCCAACAAAGAGCGCTGATCACGGAGAGCCTGCGTTACCGCAAGTGATTCGCGCGGAAAGACAGGCGAAAATAGATGTGCTTGCCGAATCAAATGCTCATCGGCGTTTATCGGAGCTCGAGGCATCAATTCCGGGGGCGCACTTTTTAGAAAAGCACGGCGCCCAAACGTCACTAGAATCTCAACTGGAGCGGGTAAAGACCGCTAGAAACCCTACCACAGGGGAAATTGAAACCTTCGACAGGGGGAGAAGAACGGGAGAACCACGGCCTCCCAGTGCAGCTACGCACTTTTTGAGCCACCGAGATCAGCTCAATGCGATTGATCGAGCAATTTTGATCTTCAAACTTAATGGTCGATCTTTAGCGTCAAAACCAATGCACATGGGGAAAATAGTCGGCGAAGGGTATAAAAGAGACAGAATGACCTATGGAAAACAAACAAAGGCAGTTGTACATTTAAATACTGATGGCCAGCCGATAACTGTCTACTCGGAGTTTGACAAATGAACAAAAAACCAGACTTAGAAATACTTCAAGGCCTGCTATTCACCTACAGCATAGAAAACACCAAGGATCTGAAACGAGAAGAAATAATAGTCTCAAAAGACATAAACAATGAAACTGAACTTTCAGAGCTTTTTGACGAACTGACAAAGCCAGACTTTCTTTCATACAGAGAGGACGAGCAAGAGCGGTTCATCGAAACCATTCAGCACTTCCTATCCGCAAACAACGATTTTGAATCTGTCTTTTATTTATTCGACACCTACTTTGAAGACAATATAATTGACAAGAGGGGCTTCATGAAAACACTGCTCAACTGCCTTAAGAAATATCAGGAAGACGCCAACACCATAAAAACCGACACTCACTTGAAACATAAATAAACACACTTTAGAGGCCCTGAACTCATTAGACGTTGACGACTGCCCGGCCCCTCTACTCGAAAGCGTTACACTCACTGACGCCGGACCCGGCGAAGTTGGCGGGAGGGATCAATGCTTACCAGTACGTGCTCAATCCCACGGGATGGATAGACCCATTAGGCTTAAGCACGTGCCCGAATGCGAATAGCTGTAAGTCACACACAACCACAGAAAATCCAAACACACAGGTAACGGTAGACGAGGGTATTTCCTCGCTACCAGTGTCAAGTAAAAAGCAAGCATATTTATATCGAGGAGACTCAAGACACCCAGACGAAATATTTGAAACCGGCTTTAATAGCAGAGGAAAAAGTACAAACCTTTACTTGCACACGCAAATAATGCGAGCCCACCAAGCAATTTTGTCAGCACATCAGTAGTACGAGAGCAAAGGCTGATGTTCGCAACATCCTTTGGACTCGAGGAAGGCTATTTTTACACCCTAAGAAAAATCCCAAGACGGGATGTCAACAAAAAGCTAGGCAATTTTTCAGACTATAAAAAAGAGCATGAAATTGCTATACCAAACGGTATAGACACCAAGGATATTCTAGGCGCCACACCCGTTCATGATGATGGAACACATAAAGGCTACTCACTAGTCAACCCAAATAGAAATAACTCATGAAAAAGCTCGATATCACCATCATCAAAAACGCGCAAAGAGAGACAGCTACGCTTGAACTCGACAGAACGACGTCAACGCTTTCCATAACATTCGCTGACGGCATGCAAAAAACATATTCCGACACAGACATATATACGTGCTTTGGATTAAAAATAAGAAAATTTAGTGAAATAACCTTTCTCTGTAAGGGCTCAAAAATAAATGTTTACCCTTCCGCAATGGTCTCACAGATGTCAAGCGGAGTAGTTGCTTATGAGGTAACAGTGGGCGACCCCGATGCAGAACTCGTCCGTATATTCGATTACGAAGAAAACAACCTCACAAACGATATCAATGAACAGATCGCTTACCGGCTTAAGTGGTCTGATTCTCTACAACGCAGTTAATACCGTTCATATATTTGACTATGAGGAGGAAAACCTGACAAACGATTCACAAGAACAGATTGACCTCTTTTAAAAACTGGCTGGCCTCTTTAGGTGCGCAGCGGCTCCAGTCCAGGCGATGGATGTTTTCAGGTAAATCGGCATCGTCTGTTGTGGGGCTGCTCTGCAGCCCAGCACAGGTCAAGCCTACTCACTACAATAAGCAGGTTCACCAGCCTTCTTTGAGCATCCGCAATTCCAGGTGCTGCAACAGCATGATGGTCTTGCCATCGGCAATCTCGCCGTTTTGCACCATTGCCAACGCCTCATCAAAGCCCAGTTCCAGCACTTCGATATCTTCGCCCTCCTCCTCTAGGCCGCCGCCAGCACTCACGCGGTCCCCTGGCTGATATTCGCCCATGAAGAAATGAATCCGCTCCGTCACCGACCCCGGGCTCATGAACGCCGCGAAAATCTTCTCCACGTGGCCCACGCGGTAGCCGGTCTCTTCTTCGGCTTCCAGGCGAATGCGCTCTTCGGGGCTGGCGTTATCCAGCAGCCCGGCTGCGGCCTCGATCAGGTAGCCGTGGTAGTCATTGACGAACGTCGGCATGCGAAACTGGCGAATCAGCAATACCGTGCGCTGTGCGCGGTTGTACAGCAGGATAGTCGCGCCGTTGCCCCGGTCGTACACCTCGCGGGTCTGGGCTTGCCAGCTGCCGTCACGGCGGCGCAGGTCGAAGCTGTATTTTTTCAGCAGGTACCAGTTTTCCGAAAGGGTCTCTTCGGCGGTGATGCGAACGGGGCTGATGTCCATGCTCGGTTTTCTCAAGAAAATGCCTGCGGTTGTTTGATGCGATCCCAGGCAGCAGCGACCTCTTGCGCATTGCTTGCCTTGATTCGAGCCAGGTCACGGGGGTATTGCACCCCTGGGTTTTCCGTGAAGCGCGTGGCGGTGAATTGGCCGTTGCTGGCCCGCAGGATGTACCCCGTGTCCTCGCACTGCGCGGACGCGAGAAAGACCACCCCCGGCGTCACCCATTCCGGCTTCAGTTCGTCCGGCGCGTCGGTCACACCCCACATGCGCGTCTTGGCGACCGGCGAGACCGCGTTGACTTTGATCCCAGCCTCCAAGCCCTCATGGCTCAACGCGTTCATGATGCCCAGTTGCGCCATCTTGCCGGCGCTGTAGGCCACCAGGCCGGTCTGCTCATACTGGGCGTACATGGCGCGGTCGGAGGTGGTGAGGATGATGCGTGGCGCGGATGAACGCAGCAGGTGCGGCCAGGCGTGCTTGCACAGCCACAGCGGGGCATAGAGGTTGATGTCCATCGCACGTTGCAGGAACGCGGCATCGAGGTCGGTGATGTTCTGGTAACCCACCCAGCCGGCGTTGTGGATCAGGATGTCAAGTTGCCCGAAGGCCTCGAGGGTGAACGCAATCAACTGCTGGCAACCCTCGTGGGTGGACAGGTCGCCACCATGCCCGATCACCGTCAGCCCTTCGGCCTGCAAGGCTTCTGCCGCCGCCTGAACCACCAAGCCGTCGCGGCCCGTACCCGCATTGTCAGCGCCGATATCGCTGATGACCACGCGCGCCCCGCCCTGCGCCAGCGCCCGTGCGTAACTGAGTCCCAAGCCGCGTGCGCCGCCCGTGACAATTGCGGTTTTGCCTGTGAAATCCATGTGCTAGCTCTCCTGTTCAGCCGCCTACCCTAACAACCCTCATACGCGTTGTTCAATGCTGTAACACTTTGCAAGCAATCCCCATTTACGGCTGTCGAATTAATTCCTGCCCTCGCAAACCATCTGGTAAAACCGCTGCTTGACCTTTTTCCTGGAACCTTCATGTCTTCTCGTTTTCTCTCGCGCCTGAGCCTGCGCTGGTTTCCCCTGTTGTGCATGGCGCTGTTGATCGTTGGCCTGCCGGTAGGGTGCGCTGTGTTGCAACACAAGGAGCGCGAACTGGTGTTTCGCATCGAACCGGGCACGGCCAGCTGGTACAGCGGCTTGCCCAAGGCCGTGCAGGAATTCGAACTCAAGCCCGCCAGTTTCAAATCGGGGCAGAATATTCATGGCTGGTGGTACCCGGCGGACAACAAGGACGCACCGGCAATCCTTTATCTGCACGGCGTGCGCTGGAACCTGACCGGGCAACTGTTTCGCATCGAGCAACTGCACGCCCTGGGCTATTCAGTACTGGCCATCGACTATCGCGGCTTCGGCCAGAGCCACGGCGAGCTGCCGTCGGAAACCACCGTGTACGAGGATGCACGCGTCGCCTGGGAGCGTTTCCAGGTGCTGCAACCCGATCCGCAAAAACGCCTGATCTACGGACATTCCCTGGGCGGCGCGGTGGCCATCGACCTGGCTGCCGAGCTGGGCAAGCAGACACCGTTGCCAGTGCGCGGGCTGGTGATCGAGTCCACCTTTACCTCGCTGGCGGATGTGGCGACGGCCGTGGCAAATACCTCGTTGCCAGTGCGCTGGTTGTTGTCGCAGAAATTCGATTCCATCGACAAGATTGCCGACATCCGTATGCCGCTGCTGGTGGTGCACGGCCTTGAGGACCGCTACGTGCCGCCGCGTTTCAGCCAAGCATTATTTGAAGCCGCCCAGGAACCCAAGCGGCTGTTATTGGTGCCCGGCGCCAGCCATAACAACAGCATGAGCCTGGCCGGTCGCAGTTATGGCCAGGCGCTGGACAAACTGATGCAAGCGAAGATGCCGGCCCAGGTTGTCACGCACTCCACAGGTCGCAACGGCGACTCCTGAAAACGCTTTTCGGGACTGGGTTCGCGCATGCCTGTCAAGCGCAAACCCAGCCCATGCTGGGCCAAATCAGAAGTTGATCAAATATTGATCTTGGCTTAAATCGCCAACCCTGCCGGGGCTTCGCAAAGTTATCCACAGAGATACCCACGGTTTTCGTGGACAACTCTTTTTAATTATTTACGTTTTTTTGCTCAGTAAATGCTTTCTGGAAATGTGCCCGGCAACAAAATCTCGCGATTCACCGTGCGTATATCGTTATAGCCGCACAGCGCCATGGTCACGTCCAACTCACGGGCGATAATCTCGAGCGCCTTGGTCACACCGGCCTCACCCATCGCTCCCAAACCATATAAATGCGGCCGCCCTATCATGGTGCCTTTCGCACCCAACGCCATCGCCTTGAGCACATCCTGGCCGGACCGAATGCCCCCATCAAGCCACACCTCGATGCGCTCGCCCACCGCCGCGACGATCGCCGGCAATTGGCTGATGCTCGACGGTGCGCCATCCAGCTGACGACCACCGTGATTGCTTACCACCAATGCGTCGGCGCCGGCGTTAGCTGCCAGGCGTGCGTCTTCCACATCGAGGATGCCCTTGATGATCAATTTGCCGCCCCAGCATTTCTTGATCCATTCCACATCGTCCCAGCTCAGTCGAGGGTCGAATTGCTGGGCGGTCCAGGACGATAGCGAACTCATGTCGGCCACCCCTTTGACATGCCCGACGATATTGCCAAAGCCGCGACGCGGGGTGCCGAGCATGCCCATTACCCAACGCGGCTTGGTGGCCATGTTGAGGATATTTGGCAAGGTCAGTTTTGGCGGCGCCGACAGGCCGTTGATCAGGTCCTTGTGGCGTTGGCCAAGGATCTGCAAGTCGAGGGTCAACACCAACGCATCCACACCGGCTGCCTTGGCGCGCTCGATCAATTGCTCGATGAAGGCGCGGTCGCGCATCACGTACAGCTGGAACCAGAAGGGCTTGCCAACGTGTTCGGCGATGTCTTCCAGCGAGCAGATGCTCATGGTCGACAAGGTGTAGCGCAGGCCAAACGCGGCAGCGGCGCGCGCGGTGAGTATCTCGCCATCGGCATGCTGCATGCCTGCCAGGCCGGTGGGTGCCAGCGCCACCGGCATGGCCATGTCCTGGCCGATCATGCTGGCGCGGATCGAACGTTCATCGATGTTGCGCGCTACGCGCTGGCGGAATTTGATGCTGGCAAAGTCGCTTTCATTGGCCCGGTAGGTGCTCTCAGTCCAGGAGCCGGAATCGGCGTAGTCGTAGAACATGCGTGGGACACGTTTCTGCGCAAGCTTGCGTAAGTCTTCGATGGTTGTAATCAACGACATCTAGGTCACCTCTCCCTGAACTGAATGCTGAGAGTAACCGCCCACCGGCCGCACAACCAGCCATTGCGTTTAGATCGTCGGGCGACTAATCTCGCACAAACACGCAAAAAGACGCACAATCATGCACGACACTCATCAAGCCATCGACCTGCCTTCTTTGCGCAAGCAGAAGATCCTATTGCTGCTGGAGCGCGACGGTAAAGTCACCGCCTCGGAGTTGGTGGACCATTTTGCCGTGTCCCAGGACACCATCCGCCGCGACCTCGGTGAACTCGCCGCCGCAGGCCTGCTGCAACGCGTACACGGCGGTGCCCTGCCCCGGCCAAAGGATACCGGCAAAGACTTTTTCACCCGCGTCGGCGAGACCAATGAGGCCAAGCGCCACCTCGCCCGACTGGCCGCTGACCGCGTAGAAGATGGCCAGATCGTGCTGTTCGATTCCGGTTCCACCACTTTGCAGATCGCCCAGTCATTGCCGCGCTCGATCCGCCTGACCGTGGTCACGCCGTCGCCCATGATCGCCATTGCCTTGGCCGATCATCCCGATGTGACCGTGATACTCGCCGGCGGCCAACTCAACCCGGCGACCCTGTCCACCAGCGGTCATGAAACCGTGCGGCTGATCCAGGGCATCAAGGCCGACTTGCTGTTCACCGGCGTGTGCGCGCTGCACCCGCAAGTGGGCATCAGTTCGTTGCATTTTGATGAGGTGGCCGTCAAACAAGCCTTGCTCGACAGCGCGTCTCACGTGGTGGCGGTGACCATGGCAGACAAACTCGGTGCCGTGGAGCCCTTCGTCGTGGCGCCATGCAACCGTATCCACACGCTGATCACCGAATGGCATGTGCCGAGTGTGGAGGCGTATGAACAGCTAGGCTTGGAAGTGCTGCGGGTAGAGGTCGAGTAGGCACAGCGCATCAGGTGTTGCCAGGCCGCTGGCGGTGTTGTCGAAGATGCACCAGGTGGGGATGCCGTCCTCAACGGACGCGCTCAACAAGCGCGCATACGCCTGGACCCGCTCGGGCCCATAGGCGCTGTGATAGATACGCGGCGTTCCGTGCAGTCGCCAATAACGCACACCTTGCCAACCGGCTGGAGTATCTCCCGACGCGATCACCGGCGGGTCAGCGGCCACTCGCCCGATCTGCAGGTCCTGCAACATCCCCTCGGCAGCAAGCCAACTCGCGTGCCGAGGCTCAAGCACGACGGCGTCCGCAAAACGCTGACGCAGCGCCGTTAAAAAAGCGTTGGCCACGCCCGGTTCGTAGCTCAACGAAGGCGGTAACTGCACCAGCAGGCAACCCAGTTGGGCGCCCAGTTGACGGCATTGCCCAAGAAACTCGTCGAGTGCAGCTTCGCAGCCTTGCAGGCGCAATTCATGGGTGATGCGCTGGGGTACCTTGACCGAGAAGCGAAAGCCTGGCGGCACCGATTGTGCCCACCGCGCATACGTCTTGGGCAGGTGCGGGCGATAGAAGGAACTGTTGATCTCGACCGCATTGAAGCGCGACGCATAGCGTTGCAAATGCGTGCCCTCGGCGGCAAATGCCGGCCACTGCTCACGCGGCAAACTCCAACCGGCGCAGCCCACAAACAAGGTTGCTGTCAAAACAGCACCTTGGCGGCATCGCGCATGAAAATCTCGATGGTCTTGGGCCCCACGCCGTCGAATGCCCCCAGGCGTTTTTCGAAGTCCGCGCGGCTCTCACTGGCATTGAGTATATGAGTGATCTTGCCGGCGTATTCGGCGTTCAACTTGGCGCTGAGGTCGAGCAAGCGTTGCGCGGTGGTTTCGTCATAGCGCACGTAATGCGCACGTCCGAGCATGGCCACCAACTCGCGAGACGTGCAATGTTGCAACTTGCGCGCCGTGTCGCGGCCCTGCTCTTCAACGATTTCCTTATAGGCCTGCGCGGCAATGGGTGCCTGGATACGCTTGCCCATGAGGAAACTGGCGATAAACCACTTGAACAGGCCGCTGTCATCGTCGGGCTTGAGTTCGATGCCCAACTCTGACGCGGTGATAGAACGAGCCATGCTCAGTGGCCCAGCTTGCGCTCGGCCTTGGCGGCCTGTTCGTTGATGGCATCGGTCTGGCGCTCAGTCTCCTTGATCGAGGTCGGCGTCACGACCTTGTCGACGGTTTCGGTCTTGGGATTCGGGCGCTCCAGGGTGTGGCCTTTCGTGGCTTTATCAGTGCCCTTCTGGGCCTCTTCAGAGCTGATAGGTGCAGGGGTTTTATCGGCAGTCATAGTCTGTCTCCAGTGAAATGAAGGCTCGCAGAAAGGGCGAGCACTTAAGCAGCAGAGGCTTGCCGGTTTGGATAGTTCAAGGAAATTGCCCGCGCCAACCGCCCGAGAAATAAGCGCAAATTAATTTAAACCTTTGCCGCCCGAGCCGGATCAACTCTCCCATATCCCATCCTTCGCTCACCCATCAGGAGACACTCGATCATGAGTTCACACCTCACCGGCAAGAAGATTCTGGTCATCACGTCCAACACCGGCATCGAACGCGATGAACTGCTCAAGCCATTGGAAGCCTTGCGCGGTCATGGCGCCGTGGTGACTCACGCTTCCAGCAAAGGTGGCACCACCCAGACCTTTGTCGGCGACACCGAAAAGGACAAGACCGTGGAGTCCGACGCGAAACTGTCCGAGGTTTCCGGCGCTGATTTCGATGCCCTGGTCATCCCCGGCGGCACCGTCAACGCTGACACCCTGCGCCAGGATACGGCGGCACAAACGCTCATCAATGAGTTCGTCAAAGCCGGTAAAACCGTGGCTGCCATCTGTCACGGCCCTTGGGCGCTGATCGATGCAGGGGTGATCAAAGGCAAGACGCTCACCTCCTACAAGAGCGTGCGCATCGACCTGGAAAACGCCGGCGCTGCCGGCTGGGTCGATACCGAAGTCAAGGAGTGCAAGGCCAATGGCTGGACCTTGATCACTTCGCGCACACCGGACGATCTGCCAGCATTCAATGAGGCAATCGCCAAGGCCGTAGCGGGCTGAGTAGTTGACCGTTGAACGAAAACAGGCGCCTCAAGGGCGCCTGTTTTTTTATCTGCTTATGCTTCAGCTTTTACGATGCTCTGGCATTTCGCGTTTCGGCCCGAACATCGCCCAGGCTATCAAGCCCACCAACGGCACAAAGATCAGCACCACCAGCCACAGCCCCTTGGTCTCCCAGCCCCCGGTGCTGCGCAGTACGATATTGATCGCCCACAACTCCAAGAGCAGCAGAACCACTGCCAGCCCGATCCAGATATATTGAATTTCCATGCTTCACCTCCTAGGTCGTATTCCTTAGGTCAAGCATCGGCCGCGAGGGTTCATTAAAATTTGCGCAAATATCCCGGGAGGGTGGAATGCAACGCGCCACAACGCCAACCATGCAACCTGCACGACAGGCATGGCCATCCTACCCTCGCAGCCCTTTGAATTACTTGATGAATCACCGATAGCTCAAGTTGGTACAACTGATGCAACCGTTACTGGACGAGGCGTGCATTTCGACATGCCCTTGGTTCCCGTGAGGTGTCACCCATGAATGCCATTGATCTGCTCAAAGCCGACCACGAACGCGTGAAGACCCTGTTGACTCAATTGAGTGAGTCCACCGAGCGCGGAGTAAAAAAACGCACAGAGCTGCTGGCCAAGCTGGAAGCGGAAATCAGCCTGCATACCAAACTGGAAGAGGAGATCCTTTACCCTGCGTTCAGGAAGGCCGGCGGCAAGGAGCAGGACATCATGTACCACGAGGCCAAGGAGGAGCACCGCACAGTCGACTCGCTCGTGCTGCCGGACCTGAAGCAGACCGAGCCTTCGACCACGGAGTTTTCCGGCCGCGTCAAAGTGGTCAAGGAATTGTTGGAGCATCACATCGAGGAAGAAGAAACCGAGATGTTCCCGCAGGCTAAAAAGCTGCTGGGTAAAGCGCTGCTTGAAGAGTTGGGCGCCGAAATGGAAGCAATGAAGGCGGCGCATAAAAAATTGCAGTCGACCAAGTCGATGGCGGCTTGATCGCGGCCTGACGGAGCCTGGAATTGTTCCAGGCTCTTGATACACCCACACCATAGGGGATTGCGTCATGAAGACCACATCGTCCCAAAGGATTTTGCTCATCGTCGGCCTGTCAGCCCTGCTCTGCGGCCCCGCTTTCGCCGCATTTGGCGACAATCCCGAACCGTCCTCCAACGCCTTGAGTAGCGACAGCGCCCCTGGCTCCGCCCTGCCGCCGGGAACCTACCCCAGCAGCCCCTCCGACAGCGACAAGAAAACCGAAGACACGGACAAGCAGCCGAGTAAACCGGCCAAACCGGCGGACACTCACAAACCCAGCAAAGAAAAGCCGCGCTCAGGCAGTTGACGATCGGTAGACCTTGATCCGGGGAAAGCCCGCCGCTGCCAGCAGGTCGATGTCCCAGGCAACCAAGCGCTTGTCGGCGCTCACCACAGGCTGCCCGCGTTGCAGCAGGTGCGCACGCTTGTTGATGTGTTCACCCATGCGCAACGGCGGGCACCAGATGCGCGAGCCGTACACTCGGCAGCGCTGCAGGGCTACCACGCTGTCGGCACCCGCTGGCAGCGGCGCGCCGGTCAATACCCGTGCGGCTTGACTGGCCTGCAATGGCAGGTCACGCCCGTCGGGTCTGACCAGCACCAGATAGCCGCCGAGCTCCGGCACGTCAACCGCACGCAGGGCATAGCCGTCCAGGACGCTGATGTCCCGACCTGGCACATCGACGGGTGAAAACACCTCTTCGGCGGTCACCCGTCCAAGGGCCTGGGACAAGGCAATCATTTCGGTGCAGACGACACGGTGCTGAATCAGATCGTCCATGATCCAGGCTCCGCGCACTGACACGCAAAAGACGCGTCTCGACGGCGAAGCAATTGCGCATGGGACACGGGCATGGCGTCTTCCTCCAGAACGTTCGTCACAGTGTGGGAACTGTTGCCGCGTCATCCCTTGACCGCGATCAACGAACAGGCGCGGCATGGCGCCGCACGCCAACCAAGGGGTGTTCGCCCAGGAAATCGGCATGGCCTGGTACGCGGCCGTGACGCTCTACGACCGAAACCCGATCGCCGTGACGGACGTTGCCGCGAGGGTTAGCCGGCCCCTCAGGGCACCGGCAACCAGCGACCGAACTCACCACGGGCATTCAATGGGCACCAGGCAAAGTCCCACTCCAAGCCTGGCAACGCTTGCTGTTCGGCGCCCGCCAGCGGAGCCCCCTTCCAGTCGAACACCGTTGCTCCCTGCCAGGCCAGGACCACACCCTGGGCCTGGCTGTCATCCGTGTCGACCCAACGCGCGGCTGCCGCTGCCATCAAGGCCTCGATGGGCTCGTCGTCGATCTGCGATCGGTACGACGAGCCCAACAGCCAACGGCAGACATGCAGGTGATAGGTCCAATCCTGTGGCGGCCGATTGCGATAGGCCCAGGTCATGAAGCTGCGAAACAGGTCCAGGCCCTCGGGTGGGTCGAGCTTGAGCAGCGCCGGGCAGATATCGAACAGCGTGTGCCAATAGGGCAACAGGCGTGCATCCAGGTGCACGAAATTGCGGGAATTGCTGGGGTATTCAGGCGGCGCAGGGTCGGCGTGCAGGCGACGGGACGCCTTGCTGACCAGGCGGCGGGCGCCTGCAGGCAACAGGTGGTTCATGAAGCGCACTCACAGTCTTGACGATGGAATGCCTCCCGGTCTCAGGAGGCCCAGGGCATACGTCAGGATGCAGGGGAAGCGCGGGGGTTGGCCGAGGGCCAGGAATAACGCGGCGGCGCCTTGTTGCGTCGCTCATGGCCCGGATGTGGGGGCTTTTCCAGGCCCAGCAGCCAGGCCAGTCCCACCAGGAACACCAACGCGACCGTCAGGGCGTTGCAGACGGGGCAGGTAAAGTAGTTCGAGATGTTGCCGGAGGATGGGCTGCCCAACCCTTTGTCGGAAAGTGGCGGCTGGCTGCCGTCCACCGAACAGAACGACCCGCCGATACCATTGAGTGCCTGGCCCATCATCTGCCCATGCCCCAAACCGCAGACGAACAGGTTCATCAGCACGCAGAAGTACAGGGCCCAGGCGATCAGGGAACGGTCAGGGTGGCTCAATTTCATGGCGGCGACTCTACCACCAGAGCCGCAAAAGGATGAAGCGCCGCATGCCCCTGTGGCAGAACGTCGCAGATTACGTGGCATGGCCAGGGTTGGTAGACTTGGCACCCTCAAAGCCTGATGGTTCGATCCAGAGCACTGCAGGCGTTTCACAGGATGCGCAGTTGATGAGTACGTTATTCACCCGCCGCAAAGTGCTGACCGGTATGGGCCTGCTGGGCCTGGGCAGCCTGCTGGGCGGCTGTGACTACAGCCCCAAGCTGAACTTCAAGTACGGCAAGGACTTGAGCGACAAGATCATGGGTCGCACCTTCAAGCTCAAGAACACCGACGGCGAAACCGTCACCCTGAGCTCCTACCGTGGCCTGATGCCGGTGGTGTTCTTCGGTTTTACCCAGTGCCCCGCCGTTTGCCCGACCACGCTGGCGCGCGCTGCCCAGGCCAAGAAGCTGATGGGCCGTGACGGCGAAATCATGCAGGTGGTGTTTATCACCCTGGACCCGGAACGCGACACGCCGGAGATTCTCGACAAGTACGTCAAGGCCTTCGACCCCAGCTTTGAAGCGCTGTACGGCACCCCGGAAGAAATCGCCGTGGCGGCCAAGGAATTCGGGATCTTTTATGAAAAGATCCCCGCCGGCGACACGTACACACTGTCCCACACCGCCACCAGTTTCGTGTTCGACACCCGTGGCAACCTGCGCCTGGGCCTGCAGGCATCCCTTACCGCTAAAGAGTGCGCAGAAGACCTGCTCACCGTCATGGAGGTCTGCTAATGACTGCCGCTCAACACCTCAAGCACACCCTCATCGGCATGACCCTGCTGGGCCTTGCGGCGCACGCCAGTGCCCAGGTGCAAGTGACCGACGCATGGGTACGCGCCACCGTGCCGGGCCAACCGTCCAGCGGTGCGTTCATGACCGTCACCGCCGACAGCGACAGCACGCTGCTGAGCGTGGCGTCGCCGGTGGCCAAGGACGTGCAGATCCATGAAATGAGCATGAAGGACGACGTGATGCGCATGGGCCCGGTGGACTCGGTGGCCCTGCCGGCCGGCAAGGCCGTGACCCTTGACCCCAATGGTTACCACGTGATGCTGATGGGCCTGACCGGCCAGATCAAGGAAGGCGACCAGGTGCCGCTGACCCTGACCGTGCAGAACGCCAAGGGCGAGAAGCAGGCGATTGACGTGACGGCCCCTGCCCGTGGCCTGGATGGAATGGATCACAGTAAGATGCACTGAGGTGTGCTGTGGTGAGCGGGCGTGCGCCGCTCACCACAGAACTCCGACGGGGCCTCGTCCAAAGGCAATGACACTTCGCCAATTCCTCCGGCGTTTGCTCGCTATCCAGCAGGCATGTACCACGAGCAATCGCTCAATCCACACTAAACAGCTTCTGCCCTATGCGGGTATTCTGCCGCCACCACGCTAAGGGATACACCAATGCAGATCGACCCTGCCTTTGTGCTTCACGAAACCCGACACTGGCTGCTCAACCACCATTTGACTTCCGCATTGCCCGGTTACCTGATGCTGGGCGCCAAGGCACCGATCCACTCCCTGGCTGACATGTCGGAAGCGGCGCTGGCCGAACTGGGTGGTTTGCTGGCGACGACTCAGCGGGTGATGGAGGTGCAGTTGGAACTGAAGTGGCTGTACATCAGCCGGTATGGGCACATGCCGGGATTCCCGCTGCACTTTCATTTCATCCCCGTGTACGACTGGGTGGAGGAAGCGTTCTGGCGCGATGAGCGCTATCGGTTGCTGCAAGCCTTTGGCGCACAGGGCCAGGTGCAGGCATTGACCGATGGGGCCGAGTTGACCCTGTTTGTGTGGCGGGAGTTTGGGGAAAGCGCAACACCGCCGCAGGTTGAGGGGAAACCAGTCCATCAGGTGATCGCGCAATTGCGGGCGGCTTTTCGCTCGCAGTGAGACTTCCACAGTTGAGCTTCGTCGTGGCTCAAATTTGCGTCTACAAAGCAGATCTTCTGTGGGAGCTGTCGAGCTTTAGCGAGGCTGCGATAGCGGTGGGTCAGGCTACAGCATTGCCGGTCAGCACTCCGCTATCGCAGGCAAGCCAGCTCCCACAGTTGATCTTTGTCTCGGCTCAAATTCTGCCGATAAAGCAGCTTCCACCTGCCAAGCGTTGCTCAATCAGGCATCCAGGTGTTTTTTCATCGGGACACAGGCCAGCTGCAAGCCCGATGGCGAGTGATACATCGCCTGCTCATCGCCCACATAACCGCACGCCCGATAGAAACTGGCCGCATTCAACGTCGAGTCCAGCACCAACGTTGACATGTCCAGCTCACGCGCCAGGTCCTCCAGAAACGCCAGCATCGCCTTGGCATAACCGCGCCCGGTGTGATCCGGCAACACAAACAGCGCGCCCACTTCGCTATTGGCCAAGTCGAGCATTCCGGTAGCTACCGCCTCGCCGTTCACCCACCCGAGGTAAAACGGTTGATCCATCAGGGCGCCATAACCGTCTTCGGCTTTACCCCGCGTCCACAGCATCATTTGCTCGGACGTGTAGGCGCCGATGCATTGGCCGCGGATGGCCTGCAAGCGGATGTCGAATGCCACTTGGGCATCCGCGGGGGTGGCGCGTCTTATCTCCAGCATTTGAATCTCCCTACATGAAATCATCGTGCCACTAGCACACTTGTGCTAATCGACCCCTCGTCCCTGCGGCGCTATATTCCACGGCACTTCCAACGTTCCCAACACACCGCGCATTCATTGCGCGAGGGGTCGTTGCGCGCTGGAAAAACCCTAACAACCCCAAGGAAGAATCACCATGAAACTGCAACCCTCCGTTACCCGCCTCGCACTGCTGGCCACCCTGATCATCGGCGTCGCCGGATGCAGCAATGTCAAACCCAGCGAAGACCACCTCAAGACTCTGTCGGAAACCAACCTGGGCGAGCCGGTCAAGCGTATCTCCAATGTGCGCAGCGACTCGATGACCACCTACTACATCGCCAGCGCCGCGTCCGGTGAGTACAACTGCTCCGTGCCCAGTGGCGCCAGCGGTGGCCTGTTCACGGTGGCCAGTTTTGGCCTGATGAAGCCTGCCGCGTACTGCCAGCCCAAAGGCGCACGGGGCAACGCACTGCAGGGTTTCACCCAGTAACCGTCTCTTGGCTCAGGTCCCGCAAGGTCCCGCGCAGTTCGGCGGGACGCACCGGCTTGGAGAGAATGGCGATCTGACGGTCGTGCAAGGCGGCCTGGATTTTCTCCACATCATGCCCGGTGAGAATCAGTGCCGGAACCGCCCAACCGCGCTGTTCCCGCAGGGCATCGATGCATTCGATACCGGTGGCGTGGTTACCCAAGTCATAGTCGGCGACGATGATGTCGCAGTCGCTGACCAGATCACGCCCCGACGACTCAGCCTGCACCTCGCAGCCCCAGCGCTCCAGCAGCGCCTGGGTGGCGAGCAGTACGTTGTGGTCATCCTCCACCAGGCACACCTTCAAACCGGTGAGCAGCCCGGCCTGGCGCGTATCGTCGCGCGGTGCCATTGCGCGCGGCGCGGTGGCCAGGGTCAGGCCATGCAGGCTCACGGAGGTGCCGTGGCCAACCCGAGAACGCAGGCTCACTTGCACGCCCATCAACTGCCCCAGGCGCTTGACGATAGACAGCCCCAGGCCCACGCCTTCGACGTCTTTGTCTCGCAGGTGGCGTACCCGATAAAACTCCTCGAAGACCTTGGACAGATGCTCCTCGGCAATCCCCCGGCCCCGGTCATGAATCTCCACCGCCAAGCCGCCGTCGCGAATGCGCACGCCGATCAGTACCGGGCGGTGCGCGCCATATTTAAAGCAATTGGACAGTACGTTCTGCACCATGGTCGCCAACAGCGCCGGGTCGACCAGCACCCAATGTGCACAAGGCCGCAGGCGCAGTTCCACGCCGGCCCAGCGCGCGGCCTCGGCGTTCTGGCGCACCAGGTCGGCAAGGAATTCGCCCAGGTGCACGGCCTGGTATTTGGGCAGCAGGCGACCGTTGTCGAGGGTGTAGAGGTCAAGAATCGAGCGGAACAATTGCGACACGTTAAGCAACGATCGGTCGATGTTGTCCACCAGGCGCCGTTCTTCATCGCCCAACCGGGCTTCGCGCAGGCACGCAGTGAACAGGCCGATGGAGTGGATGGGCTGGCGCAGGTCATGGCTGGCCTGGGCGAGAAAGCGGGATTTTTCCAGGTTGGCCGCAATGGCTTGCTCGGACGCCTTGCGCGTGCGCTCCAGCAGGATATGCGCGTACACCGGGATCACCGTGCTGGTGATCATCAGCATCAGCACCATGAAGGGTTGCGCCTGCCAGACCGGCGTGAGCCGATACACCACCAACAACGCCAGCAACGCCAATGCAGTGGCGATCGCCAGGTAGCGCGAGCCATAGCGCATGCCGTTGCCCAGGTTGACCCACACCATTACCGCATACAGCGGCAGTGCGGCTTCGCCACCGATCACCATGCCGAACGAGGTGCCGGTGTAGTCGTGGAGCATGCCGAGGATCCGCCGCGCCGGGTAATGCCCGGGCCACCGCGCGATCACCTGGCGCAGCGCGATGGAAGCCAACAGGAACAGCACGATATAGAGGATCACCGGCAGATAGGTGTCCACCGACTGTCCGGGCAGGAAGCACAGCGCGCCGATGTACACGATAGCGATGGTGGCCACCACGATGCGCAGGTTGGCCTGGTCGAGTTCGGAGTTGGTCTCAAGACTCATGGTTTACGTCCTTGTGCGGCAATCAACAAATCCATCATGCGCCACAGGCAGGCCTCGTGCGCGGTGGTAAGGTAGCATGCCACGACACACCGCTGCCCCAGGGAGGAGCACCCCATGACCGGCCGCATCATCATCGCCGATGATCACCCGATGTTTCGCGAGGGCATGCTGCGCACTGTGCAGCGCCTGCTGCCGGATGCCCTGGTGCAGGAAGCCGGCGACCTCGATGGCGTGCGCGCGCTGATCCACGAGGGCAGTGAGATCGACACGCTGATTCTCGACCTGCGCTTCCCCGGCCTGACCTGCATGAGCCAACTGGCCGAACTGCGCCAGCAGTTACGGCGCACCACGCTGATCGTGGTGTCGATGGTGGATGACCCGGCGCTGATCGATCAGGTGATGGCCCTGGGCGCGGACGGCTTCATCGGCAAGAACATTGCTCCCGACGAGATCGGCCAGGCGTTGCTCGCCATCCGCGACGGTGAAGTGCTGGTCAAGTTCGCGCCATCAGGCCTGCTGCCGCTGGACACCCACACCCTCACCGCCCGCCAGCAGGACGTGCTGCGCCTGATCGCCCAGGGCAAGACCAACAAGGAAATCGCCAAGGCCCTGGATATTTCGCCGTTTACCGTGCGTATCCATGTGTCGTCGCTGTTGCGCACCCTGGATGTGCCTTCGCGGGCCGCGGCCGCGGTGAAGTATTCCGGGGAGTTCTAGGCGTTTTCATCGCCGGGGCGGGTGAAGGAATAGCGGTCGATATCGGTGCGCAGATGCCAGCCCTGGCCTTGCCAATAGCGGGCGGCGCGAGTGTTGGTCTTGAACACGTCGAGGTGGCATTTGTGGATGCCCAGTTGCGCCAGCGCATCAAGGCAGCGTTGCGTCAACGCCTGCGCAATACCCTGGCGGCGATACTCCGGCAGCACCAGCAAATGCTGCAGGTAACCACGACGCCCGTCATGGCCGCACATCACGCAGGCAATCAGCTGGCCTTCGGCTTCGGCGACAAAACTCATGCCGGGGTTGCGTGCCAGGTAGCGCTCGGTGGCGTCGCGGGAGTCGGCGTCGCGCAGGGAGATGCCGGGGGTGCCTTGCATAAGGATGAGGACGGCGTCGTAGTCGGTCGAGGTCATCACGCGGATGTGGAACATGGGCTGGGCCTGGCTGGAATGGCCAGGCAGATTGGCACATTTTTGTGACGCGCCACAGCGCTCTGCATCCGATATTTATGCTCACTTCACAGCTTAATAATATTTTATTAATAACCGCCCTCCCCCTAGCCTTGAAGTCATGCCAACGCTGAATCCAACTGCATTACGCAAGGACAGAGACATGACTGAAGCACTAACAAAAACAGACACTCTGGTGGTGGGCGCCGGTCAGGCTGGCGTGGCCATGAGCGAACACCTGAGCAAGCAAGGCGTGCCGCACCTGGTACTGGAGCGCAGCCGCATCGCCGAGCGTTGGCGCACCGGGCGCTGGGATTCGCTGGTGGCCAACGGTCCGGCCTGGCATGACCGGTTTCCCGGCCTGGAATTCGATACGGTCGCGCCGGACGGCTTTGCGCCAAAAGAACGCGTGGCCGATTACTTTGAAGCCTATGCCCGCAAGTTCAACGCACCGATCCGTACCGGTGTCGACGTGCTGTCGGTGGTCCGCAATGTCGGTCGTCCCGGCTTCACCGTGCACACCAGCGAAGGCGTGATCGAAGCCAACCGAGTGGTTGCCGCAACCGGGCCGTTCCAGAAGCCGGTCATTCCGGCCATCGCGCCGAAGGACACGGTGCTGCACCAGATCCACTCCGCCGATTATCGCAACCCTGCGCAACTGCCGGCCGGCGCCGTGCTGGTGGTGGGTGCAGGTTCGTCCGGCGTGCAGATCGCCGATGAATTGCAACGATCCGGGCGCCAGGTATACCTCTCGGTCGGGGCGCACGATCGTCCGCCGCGCGCCTACCGCAACCGCGACTTCTGCTGGTGGCTGGGCGTGCTGGGCGAATGGGACCAGGCGGCAATGAAGCCCGGCCGCGAGCACGTGACCATTGCGGTCAGCGGCGCACACGGCGGCAAGACCATCGACTTCCGTGAACTGGCCCAGCAAGGCATGACCCTGGTTGGCCTGACCCAGGCATTCAATGGCAACGTCGCCTCGTTCCAGCCGAACCTGGTGGAAAACCTCGCACGCGGCGATGAGAACTACCTGGCCCTGCTGGACGCCGCCGATGCCTATATCGAGCGCAACGGCCTGGACCTGCCGCTGGAACCCGAAGCCCGCCGGGTGTTTCCCGACGCAGACTGCATCAAAAACCCGATCCTGGAATTGGACCTGGCCAAGGCCGGTGTCACCTCGATCATCTGGGCCACGGGTTTCGCAGTGGACTACAGCTGGTTGAAAGTCGCTGCGTTTGACGCGGCCGGCAAGCCCCAGCACCAGCGTGGCGTGTCCAGCGAAGCCGGGATCTACTTCCTCGGCCTGCCGTGGCAATCGCGCCGTGGCTCGTCGTTTATCTGGGGTGTCTGGCACGACGCCAAATACGTCGCCGACCACATCGCCATCCAGCGTCAATACCTTGAATACCGCAACGCCGCCCCGGTGGCTCGCCCCTCCACTGTCAGCGCCTGATCACCTTATTTACCGGAGTTTTTCTGATGCCTACTCACACTCGCATCCGCATGTTCAACACCAAGGAAACCTACCCCAACCAGAGCCTGGACAACGACCTGTGCCAGGCTGTGCGCGCCGGCAATACCGTGTACGTACGCGGCCAGGTGGGCACCGATTTCGAGGGAAACCTGGTTGGCCTGGGTGACCCGCGCGCCCAGGCCGAGCAAGCGATGAAAAACGTCAAGCAACTGCTGGAAGAAGCCGGCAGCGACCTCAGCCACATCGTCAAGACCACCACCTACCTGATCGACCCGCGCTACCGCGAGCCGGTGTACCAGGAAGTCGGCAAGTGGCTCAAGGGCGTGTTCCCGATCTCCACAGGCCTGGTGGTGTCGGCCCTCGGCCAGCCGCAATGGTTGATGGAAATCGATGTGATCGCCGTTATTCCCGAGTAAGGAGCCGCACATGACTTTTTCAATCGTCGGCCGCTGCGCCGATACCGGCCAGTTGGGCATTGCCATCAGCTCATCGAGCATTGCCGTGGGCGCGCGCTGCCCGTGGCTGCGGCCGGGTGTGGGGGCGGTGTCGACCCAGAACATCACCTTGCCGGCCCTGGGCCCGGACGTGCTTGACCTGCTGGAACAAGGCCTGGCACCCGCCGAGGCCATCGACACGGCCCTGACTCGCAACGGCTATAGCCAGTACCGGCAGTTGACGGCGATTGATCACCTGGGTCGCAGTGTGCATTTCAGCGGCAGCGAAACCCTCGGTACCCACAACGCGGTGTCGGGCGAGCAGTGCGTGGCGGCTGGCAACATGCTTGCCGATCGCGCCGTGATCGAGGCAATGGTCGGCGCCTTCGAGCACGGTGAAGGCCAATTGGCGGACCGGCTGCTGGCAGCGATGCATGCCGCCATTGCCGCCGGGGGCGAAGCCGGCCCGGTGCATTCCGCCGCGCTGGTGGTGGTGGGCGAACTGACCTGGCCGATTATCAACCTGCGGGTGGATTGGGCCGATGAACAGCCGATACTCGCGCTGCAAAAGCTTTGGGACGCCTATCGCCCACAAGTGCAGGACTACATCGATCGCGCCCTCGCCCCGGATCGCTCGCCCGGCTACGGCGTGGCCGGAGACGACCGATGAGTGCCAGCCGCGACCTGCTGCAGATACTGGTGGGGTTCGATACCACCAGCCGTGAGTCCAACCTGCAACTGATCGAGTTCGTGCATGATTACCTGGCAGGGTTTGGCGTGGCCTGCGAGCGGGTCTATAACCCAGAGCGCAGCAAGGCCAACCTGTTCGCCAGCATTGGCCCCGTAGACACACCGGGCATTGTGCTGTCGGGCCATACCGATGTGGTGCCGGTAGACGGCCAACCCTGGACAGTGCCGCCGTTCGCGTTGACCGAACGCGACGGCAAGCTGTTTGGCCGGGGCACCGCCGACATGAAAGGCTATATCGCCTGCGTCTTGGCGCTGGTGCCGGCATTGGTCGAGGCACCGCTGCGGATGCCGGTGCACATCGCCCTGTCGTATGACGAAGAAGTCGGTTGCCTGGGCGTGCGCTCGCTGCTCGCGGTCCTGGAGCAACGCCCGGTCAAACCCATGCTGTGCATCATCGGCGAACCGACCGAACTCAAGCCGGTGCTTGGCCACAAGGGCAAGCTGGCGATGCGCTGTGATGTGCACGGCGAGGCCTGTCATTCGGCCTATGCGCCGTATGGCGTGAATGCCATCGAGCATGCGGCAGACCTGATCAATGAACTGGGACACATCGGGCAGCGGTTGCGAGCCATCCAGGACCCCCGCTTTGATCCGCCCTTCAGCACGGTCCAGACCGGTGTGATCAGCGGGGGCAAGGCGCTGAATATCGTGCCGGCAGACTGCCAGTTTGATTTCGAAGTGCGTGCGCTGCCGTCACAGGATCCGGCCGAGGTGGCTGAGGCGCTCAAGGCTTACGCCGCGCAGCAGGTGTTACCGCGCATGCAAGCCGTGAGTGCGCAGAGTGCGATCCGCTTTACCGAGTTGTCGGCGTACCCCGGGCTGGTCACGGATGAGCGCAGCCAGGCCGCGCAGTTGATTGCAGCGTTCTGTGGCTCGCGAGAATTCGGCACCGTGGCGTTTGGGACCGAAGGCGGCCTGTTCGATGCGGTGGGCATTCCCACGGTGGTGTGCGGGCCGGGCAGCATGGACCAGGGGCATAAGCCGGATGAGTTCGTCAGCGTGGCACAGCTGCAAGGCTGCGATGCCATGTTGCAACGGCTACTCGTGGCGGTTGCTGGCTAACGCATCCAGGCGTTCATGACAGGGTCGGCGTTGGCGCGATGCCCGTCGACCCGCGCTCGATCAACTGCACTTCCAGCATCGGGGGGCCGTCACAGGCGCGCCCCGCCAGGCGTTCGATCAAGTACTGCGCCGCCATTTCGCCTATCTGCCGATCCGGCACCCGGACTGTCGTCAAGGCAGGATGGCTATGGGCAGCGATCTCGATGTCGTCGAACCCACAGATGGACAGTTGGCCGGGCACGGCGATGCCCAGTGCCTGGGCTTCCAGCAGCGCGCCGAAGGCAAGCATGTCATTGCCGCAAATGATCGCGGTGGGCGGCGGTTGCTGGCTCATGATGTGTTTGAGGCTGGCGCGGGCGAAGGCCACGCGGCCCTCGTTGAGACTCTCGGTGCGGATTGCCTGGTGCTGGGGCCGCAGGGCAAGCCCTTGCTCGGCGAGCGTGGCGTGCACCGCTTGCAGGCGGGCGTGAATCCGGCCGTTGTCGGCCACCGACTGGAAAATGATGCCAAACCGTTGGTGCCCCAACGCCAGCAGGCGCCGGGTAATCATTGCGTAGGCTTGCCCATGGTCAAACCCGGCACAAGGGTGTCGCGAGCCGGCGCGCTTGCCAAAGGTGACCACGTAAGGCGTGCCTTTGGCCTCCAACTGCTCAAAGAGCGCGTCGGGATAATCGTCGCCCAGCAACGCCAGCGCATCGACGCCGCGCGCCAACATCCCCCTGGCCTGCCGATACCCCTCGGCCGGATCGTAGGATGAGCATGCGACAAACACTGCCAACCCTTGCGCCCCCAAGCGATTCTGGAACGCCTGCAACTGCTGGTGGAATTTTTCATGCTCCAGTGTCGGCACAATCGCGCCAATGGTGTACGAGCGCCTTGACACCAGGGACCGCGCCGCCGCGTTGGGCACCCAGTCCAGTTGGTCGATGGCCGCTCGGACCTTGGCGCGGGTTTTCTCGCTGACACGCTGGGGCTCGTTCAAATAGCGCGAGACCGTCGCGGTGGACACCTTGGCGACGCGGGCAACGTCGGCCAATACCGGTTCCTGGGTCGCAAGGTGATGAGGGGTATCGAGGGTCGGGGCGTCTGGGGCAGGCATAAGCGGCTTCAGGTCAAAAGTAAGCGTTGCGCACAACCTAAGCCGGGCAGCTTTTGCCGTCAACGAATCGTTGACAGCCAGCGAGCCTGAAACCTAGGATGTAAGCGCTAGACAAAAGCAAAAAAGACCCTTAGACCCTGCCTAAATTGGTCATTAACTGTTACAGCTAAAGCGTCTGGCTAACCTAACAACGGATATGACAAACGGTTACATAACGCTCTGCGCCAACCTGTAAGCAGGCCATCGCGCAGGCATGCACAAGCGCTCAAAACAATAAAAAGAGACATGATCATGAGCCAGACTTCTGCACACCCGGTTGCGCCACCGCGCATTCGGCGCCAACAAACCCTCGCCCTCAGCCTCCTGGTGCTCAGCGGCATCATCAATTACCTCGACCGTGGCACCCTGGCTGTCGCCAATGAATTCGTGCGCGCCGACCTGGGCCTGTCGCTTGGCGAAATGGGCATCCTGCTCTCGGCGTTCTCTTGGAGCTATGCACTGTGCCAGCTACCGGTTGGCGCCCTGGTAGACCGGGTCGGGCCGCGTTGGCTGCTGGGCGGCGGCCTTGTGCTGTGGTCCCTGGCCCAGGCGGCTGGCGGCCTCATGTCGAGCTTTGGCTGGTTCGTCCTGGCCCGCGTGCTGCTGGGTATTGGCGAGTCGCCGCAATTTCCTTCTGCCGCGCGGGTAGTCAGCAATTGGTTTCCTCTGCGTGCTCGCGGCACACCGACCGGGATCTTCAACTCGGCGTCGCCGCTGGGCATTGCCCTGGCGCCGCTGTGCCTTTCGGCGTTGATCGCGGCACTCGACTGGCGCTGGGCGTTCTATCTCACTGGCGCCGCGGGCCTGGTAGTGGCGGTGGTCTGGCTGGCGGTGTACCGCGACCCGGTCAAGGAGGCCCTGACCGAGGAAGAGCGTCGTTATTTGTACAGTGATGAGCCCACGCCGCACATCGTCGCCCCCAAGGTCACGTTTGCCGACTGGCGCTCGCTGTTCGGCCATGCGACGACGTGGGGCATGATGATCGGCTTCATGGGGTCGGTGTACTTGAACTGGGTCTACCTCACCTGGTTGCCTGGTTACCTGCGCACGGCCCGGCACATGAGCCTGGAGATGACGGGCGTGGCCGCTGCCATTCCCTTTCTTTGTGGTTTTATCGGCGCACTGGTCGCCGGCTGGGTGTCCGACCGCATCACCCGGCGCAGCGAAACCGCCGTACTGGGGCGCCGTAATGCCATGGTCGTGGCGATGCTGGGCATGGTCGTCTTCACTGTCCCGGCGGCGCTGGTAGACAGCAACGTGATCGCCGTGGCCTGCATTTGCGTGGTGATCTTCCTGGCCAATGCCTCCTCGGCCTGTGCCTGGTCGCTGGCCACGGCAGTGGCGCCGGCCAATCGCGTGGCATCGCTGGGTTCGATCCAGAACTTCGGCGGCTTCCTGGGTGGCGCGCTGGCGCCCATCCTGACTGGGTTCATTGCCCAGACCTGGTCATTTGTACCCGCACTGCTCACCGGAGCCGCCATCGCATTGGTGGGCGCCATGTCTTACCTGTTCCTGGTCCGCAACCCCATCCCCGACACCCCATCAATGCCGTTGGCCGATGCCACCGTGGCGGCTCATCCATGAACATTTACCCAGAGGACTCCTCCATGCCACACGCCGCCCAACCTGTCATCGAAGGCATCGTCCCGGTGATGCTCACGCCTTTCGACGACGCCGGCAAAATCGACTTCCCCGGCGTCGACCGCCTGATCGAATGGTACCTGGGCCATGGCTGCGACGCTTTGTTCGCGGTGGCCCAGTCCAGCGAAATGCAGTGGCTCAGCCTTGAGGAGCGCACCCAGCTTGCCCGGCACGTCGTACAAAAGGTCGCGGGGCGGGTGCCCGTGGTCGTCTCCGGCCACATCAGCGACAACCTCGACACTCAGGTCCACGAACTCAATGCAATGGCCGCCAGCGGCGCTGATGCGGTGGTGCTGGTCACCAACCACCTCGACCCACAAGGCCAGGGCACCCCTGTGTTCCTGGATAACCTGCACTACCTGCTGGCCCGGCTGCCGGAAGACTTGCCACTGGGCCTCTATGAATGCCCGGCGCCTTATCGGCGCCTGCTCAGCGATGAAGAACTGCAAGCCTGCATCATCAGCGAGCGCTTCATCATGCTCAAGGACGTAAGCTGCGACCTGCACGTGGTCACCCGCCGCGTTGCCATGGCCCGCGGCTCATCCCTGCGCATACTCAACGCCAATGCGGCGATCGCCTGGGACGCCATGAAAGCCGGGGCTGCCGGCTTCAATGGTGTGTTTACCAACATTCACCCGGACCTCTACCGCTGGCTACGCCTGGAAAGCGCGCGTGACCCGCAACTCGCCGAGGAGCTCGCGACTTTCCTGGTGCTGGCCGCCACCACGGAAAGCCTGGGCTACCCTGCCCTGGCCAAAATCTATCACCAGCGTATCGGCACCTTTGCTTCCATCCACTGCCGAGTGATCGACTACGACGTCAGGGAGCGCTATTGGGCGCTGGATGCCGTGCTCGATAAACTCGTCGCGGGCACGGAACACTTCCGCGCCAGGATCCGTGCGCTCGATACGGCGCAGGGCCCCCTTGCGGGAGAGCGGCTGCATGTCGGATAAGCGCGTGATTTGTGTGGGCTGCGCGGTGTGGGACACCATTTTCAGCATCGATCACATCCCGCTGCGTGGCGGCAAGATCCTGCCGCGCCAGGCGATCCAAGCCGCCTCCGGGATGGCGACGGCCGCTGCGGTCAGCATCGCGCGCCTGGGCGGCCCGGTGACCCTCTGGGCACGCATCGGTGACGACACCACCGGCAGGATGTTCATCGACAGCCTGAGCGGGTCCGGCGTTTCCACCGCGTGCATTCGACAAGTTCCCGAGGGCCGTACCCCGTTTTCGACCATCCTGGTGGACCGCGACGGCGAGCGCCTCGTGGTGCCCTACATCGATCCCTCACTGGACACCGACCCCACCTGGCTGCCGCTCAACGACATCGCCGGGGCCGCTGCGGTACTGGCCGACATGCGCTGGGTAGAAGGCGCTCGCGCGGCGCTGACCGAGGCCCGACGGGTGGGGGTACCGACTGTCCTGGATGCGGATGTCGCCGCCGTGGAAGACCTCAAGGCCCTGATGCCCTTGGCCGACCACCTGCTGTTTTCAGAACCGGCGCTGCGTTTGCTGGCCGACAACGCCAAGCCCGAACACGCGCTGCTGGCCCTGGCGCCCCACACAGACGCCAAGGTGATCGGCGTCACCCTGGGCGAGCGCGGCTCATTGATCTGGCAGCGGGATGTTTCGAGCACCGAGGTGCAGCACTTTCCGACACCGCGCATTCGCGCCGTCGACACCCTCAACGCCGCCGATGTCTGGCACGGCACCTACGCCTATGGCCTGGCCCACGGCTGGGCCCTCGCCGACAGCGTGCGCGCAGCGAGTGTTGCCGCCGCCATGAAATGCGAGGTATTTGGCGGGTACCTGGGCGCACCGCGCATGGCAGAGCTGGTCAGGCGCATGGCCAGCACCTACCGGCCTTGAGTCAGCCGAGCAAGCGGGCGAGTTCTTCGCGGCAGTAGTCGACGAACAACTGCACCGGCTTCGTCAACGGCGCGCGCCGCAACCAGACCGCCGACAAGCCTGAACCCGTGACCGTTTCTGCCAGCGGCACGCACACCACTTTCTGGCCGTCATAGGTGTACTCGGTAAACGGCTTGGTCACCAGGATCGAAAACCCGAAGCCCCGGCCCACCATGCCACGCACCATCTCGATCGATGGCGAGCTGAACACAATATTCGGCGTCAGCCCGCGCTCTTCGAAGATGCTCACGAAGTAGGTGCGGCTGGGCAGCACGTCGAGCAAAATCATCGGCTCCAGCACCAGATCCGCCAACGACACCTTGGCCTGCTGCGCGAAGCGGTGATCCGCCGGCAACAGCGCATAAGGCTGCTGCGGCGGCATCAGCGGCGTGGTTTCGATGGTGCCGCCCAAGTCGTGTTCAAAGAGCATCGCTACGTCGATACTGCCCGCCGTCAGTGCTTGCACCAGCTCCTGCTGCTCGCCATCGCGAATCCGGATCTCCACCCCCGGCCAGCGCGCCTTGAAGCCGGCGATCAAGCGCGGCAGGTACAGCGGCGCCACCGTTTCAAAGCAGCCGATATCGATCTGCCCCGCCACCACGTCATTGTCCGCCAGGGCGTTTTGCTCGAACTCATGGGCCACCCGCAACAGCTCCAGCGCCTTGCGATAGAAACGCGCGCCGCTGGGAGTGAGCGACACCCCCTGGGCGTGATGACGAATAAACAGCTGCACACCAAAGCTGTCTTCCAGTTGCTTGATTGCCGTGGACACCGACGGCTGTGCGATATACAGCTTGCGCGAGGCCTCGGCGACGCTGCCGCATTCGGCCGTGGTAACGAAATATCTGAGTTGGCGCAGATTATAGGCAGCCATCGGGGCCTCCAGAAACGTGGGACTTCGCCCGCAAGACAGGTGTAGGCAACATACCGGAGCGCGCCGGAGCGCGAGCTATATTTTTTAAGGTCTATAGCAACAAACTTACTAATTTACCTCCCCGCGCCCATTGCAGATGATCACTCCAACAACAAAGCGCCGCGCAGGTGGCGCACAGCGAAGTACGTCAACGTACTCACCTTGCCTTGGAGCTCGTCATGGTTACCACTGCAACATCCTCCGCCCCGCTTATCGAAAAACACACGATTGGATACGTGCCCCCGGAAGATCGCCATGGAAAGGTAAGGGACCTGTTCACCCTGTGGTTCGGCGGCAATATCGCGCCGTTGCCAATCGTCACCGGTGCGCTGGGTGTGCAACTGTTTCACCTCAACCTGGTGTGGGGCATTGTCGCCATCCTCGTTGGCCATTTGGTCGGCGGTGTGTTGATGGCGCTGCACTCGGCCCAGGGTCCGCAAATGGGCATCCCGCAAATGATCCAGAGCCGCGCCCAGTTCGGCTCCCTCGGCGCCCTGCTGGTGGTGGTGATTGCGGGTGTCATGTACGTGGGTTTCTTTGCGTCCAACATCGTGCTGGCGGGTAAATCCTTGCACGGTGTGGTCGACGCCGTGCCCGTACCGGTGGGCATCGTGATCGGTGCCATCGGCTCCGGAATCATCGGCATCATCGGCTACCGCTTCATCCACGTGCTCAACCGCATCGGCACCTGGGTGCTGGGCGCCGGGATCGTGCTGGGGTTTGGCTATATCTTTACCCACGTGCAGACCACGGACTTCCTGACTCGCGGTGAATTCAACATCTCCGGTTGGCTGGCGACGGTGTCCCTGGCGGCGCTGTGGCAAATCGCATTCGCGCCCTACGTCTCCGACTACTCGCGCTACCTGCCGGCCGACGTGCCGGTAGCGTCCACCTTCTGGACCACCTACCTCGGCTCGGCCCTGGGCTCGAGCCTGTCATTCATCTTCGGCGCCGTCGCCGTCCTTGCCACGCCGATCGGCATGGACACCATGGACGCGGTCAAACTCGCCACCGGCGCCATCGGCCCGTTGATGCTGGTGCTGTTCCTGCTCAGCGTGATCAGCCACAACGCCCTCAACCTGTACGGCGCAGTGCTGTCGATCATCACCCTGATACAGACCTTCGCGTACCGCTGGATTCCAACGGCCAAAAGCCGTGCAGTGATTTCGATCCTGGTATTGGCGGCCTGTGCGATTGCAGCCGTGTTCGCCTCGAAAGACTTCATCGGCCACTTCGTCGACATGGTGCTGGTGCTGCTGGTGGTCCTGGTGCCGTGGACGGCGATCAACCTGATCGACTTCTATGCAATCCATAAGGGCAAGTACGACATTGCGTCAATCTTCCGCGTGGATGGCGGGATTTACGGGCGGTATAACCCGCAGGCGCTGCTGGCGTATGCGGTGGGCATCGTGGTGCAGATTCCGTTCATGAATACACCGCTGTATGTGGGCCCGATCTCGGAGCACATCAACGGGGCGGATTTGTCCTGGGTGGTGGGGTTGGTGGTGACGTCGCCGTTGTACTTCTGGATGGCGAGTCGGGACAGCGCGTATAAACGCCGGATGGAGGGTGGGAAGTGGGTGGCTGGCGTGTGATCCGCCTGCCAAGGTCTGAGCTGCCTTGAGTGGCAAGAAAACCCGCCTAGGCGGGTTTTCTGGTTTTTGAATGATCAGCCACACGCCCCCTGGTTGTGGGAGGATGGGTTGTTGTGGCGAGCGGGGATTAGTGGTGCTCGTCGTAGAGGTTTGTCTATGATGTTGCCTTTCGCTAAACGCCCCAGGAAACGCCCATGCCCGCCCTCACCTTGCGCAACGCCATCCCCGCCGACGCCGCGCGTTGCTTTGACATCGAGATCACTGCCTACGAAGGCGACGAAGCCGCAACGCTGGAGAAGATTGCCACGCGCATTGCGCAGTACCCCCAAGGCTTCTTGATCCTGGAAGCCGAAGGCGAAGTGGTGGGTTTTATCAACTGCGGTTGCGCCCATGAGGTGGTGATGTCGGACGAGGCGTTCAAGGAGTTGGTGGGTCACTCGGCCGAGGCGCCGAATGTGGTGATCATGTCGGTGGTGGTCGACCCGCTGCATCAGGGCAAGGGCTACTCCACGTTGCTGATGAACGAATTCGTGCAGCGCATGCGCGCGATGGGCAAGCACACGATTCACTTGATGTGCAAACAACGGCACGTGCCATTGTACGAACGCATGGGCTATGACTATGTGCGACCTTCGCCATCGGACCACGGTGGCATGGCGTGGCATGAGATGGTGATGGCACTCTGAAGATGAACAAGCCACCCATTGAAATCAGCGACCAGCCCAACGCCGAGGCCGAGCGTATTCTTGGCAGCGGGTTGGCCGCGTTCAACGAAAGCATCACCGGCTACAACGATCGCCAGCCGCTGACAGTACTGATCAAAGACCCCGAAACGCATCAGATTGTCGGCGGCATCACCGGTAAAACCACGCTGGGCATGGCTTTCCTCGACCTCTTCCACCTGCCCGAACACCTGCGTGGTTCTGGCTTGGGCAGTCGCCTGTTGCAAGCGTTCGAAGACGAGGCTAGCCGCCGAGGGTGCCGCAACGCGGTGCTGTATACCCTCAGCTTCCAGGCGCCAGGATTCTATGAGAAGCACGGCTGGATAAAATTCGGGGAATTGCCCTGTGAGCCAGAAGGCAGCAGCCGGGTGTTTCTGTCTAAACCGCTGTGAACGCCAGCGCTGTGCCGAACAAGCGGTTCTCATGGGTGTCGCCCTGGAAGCTGTACCTCGGCGAACCGAGCAACGCGCACCAACGCCTGGGGTAACACCCCAGCGCTCGCTCATTGCCCACACATCCCGTCGCCCACAGCAACCAAGCGCCACCGAGTACCGCAGGTTGTTCGGCCATTTGTAGCAGTTGATAGCCGATACCCTGGCCGGTGAAGCGCTCCTGGATCGACAGGCGCTGCAACTCGGCGCCCCTCCACACGGTGCCCTGCTCAGCTATCAGCCGAGATGATCTCTACGACCACCACAGCCCCGATAGCAAACCAATATCATTTGCGCGCAGCCCGACGCTTTGCTTTAATCGCGACCAATTCTTATTTACACGCTTTTTTTGGCTGGACGGGCAGTGTGTCGACCTCTTTTACTCACCTCTACGGCACTCATCACAGTTGGCTGCTCGGCCTGCTACGCCGGCGCTTGAGCGATCGTTGGGATGCCGCCGACCTGGCCCACGACACGTTTATCCGCATTCTCAGCCGCCCGCTGGCCGAGACTGACCCCGTCCGCCAGCGCTCCTACCTGGCCACCATCGCTCGCGGGCTGTGCATTGACCATTGGCGCCGGCGCCAGCTCGAACGCGCCTGGCTGCAAACCCTGGCCGAGCGGCCGCAAGCGCTGCAACCGTCGCCGGAGCAACGGGCGATCATCGTCGAGACGCTGGTGGAAGTGGATACCATGCTCGCGCGCCTGCCGAAAAAAGTCAGCGAAGCGTTCCTGCTCGCCCAGTTGCATGGCCTGCCCTACAAGCAGATCGCCGAGCAGCTTGGCGTGGGCGAGCGCATGGTCAAGAAGTACATGGCCCAGGCCCTGTTGCATTGCGCGATCCTGGAAGCCGAACTCGACGGGTTGCTGGTGCAATGAACACCGCCGGCAAGCTCAGTCACGCCAGCCTGGAGCAGGCCGCGCAATGGTATGTACGCCTGCAGGACCAGGCCAGCGCAGTGGAGCAACTGCGCTGGCAAGCCTGGGTCGCGCAAAACCCCGAACACCTGGCGGCCTGGCAGTATGTGCAGCGCGTGAGCCAGCGTTTTGCACCGCTGCAGGAACAGGCCCAGTGTGCCAGCCGCGCCTTGCGCAGTTCGCGGCGCCAGACGCTCAAGACCCTGCTGGTGCTGTGCGGCGGCTCGGCGCTGGCCTGGGGCAGCTGGCGCAATACCGCCCTGCCCCGGCTGGTGGGCGGCTGGAGCGCAGACTATGCAACCACCCGCGGCGAGACCCGCGATGCGTTGCTGGCCGATGGCAGCCATGTATGGCTGAACACGTTGAGCGCGCTGGATGTCCGTTTTGATGCGACGCAACGGTTGCTGTTGCTGCGCTTTGGCGAGGTGTTGATCGACACGGCCAAGGACGCCAGCCGGCCGTTCCTGGTCGACACCGAACACGGACGCATGCAAGCGCTGGGCACCCGTTTCAGCGTGCTGCAAGACGACGATCAGACCCAGCTCAATGTCTTCGAAGGCCGGGTGCAAGTCACCCCCCAAGACCGGCAGGTGCGCATCATCGAAGCCGGCCAGCAAGTCTCCTTCACCCGCGACGGCTTCAAGCCCACTATGCCCGCCTCCCCGGCGCGCGAGGCCTGGAGCCGAGACGTGCTGCTGGCGGACAACTTGCCACTCGGTCAGTTGATCGCCGAACTCAACCGTTATCGCCTGGGCCACCTGGGGTGTGACCCGGCCGTGGCGCAGTTGCCGGTGATGGGTTCGTTCCCGCTCAAAGACAGCGATCATGCCCTGCACCTGTTGCAGGCGGCACTGCCGATTCGGATCGACCGGCCGTTGCCGTGGTGGGTATCAGTCGGGCCGCAATAAAAACCTTCAACCGCCAGTTCCCTTTTTCAACCCTCGTTCGGTTAATCCAGCAGACGTTTTCAATTCGCCGATCGATTTGATCCAAAGGGAACCCTCCATGTCGCACCCTGCTTGCTTCGCGCTGCGCCCATTGGCGCTGGCCACTTCGCTATTCTGCCTCGGCGCGCCGATGGTGCAGGCCGCCGACTCGCCTTCGACCCAGGAAGCCGCACGCGCTTATCGCATCGCCGCCGGCTCGCTGGTCAGTGTGTTGAACAGCTTCGCCGAACAGTCGGGCATTTTCGTCGCCGGCCACAACAGCCTCGCCGCGGGCAAGACCAGCGCCGGCCTGAACGGCAGCTACACCCCAGCGGCCGGCTTGCAGCGCCTGTTGCAGGGCAGCGGCCTGCAAGCCCTGCCCCAAGGCAACAATGGCTACGTGCTGGAGCTGATCCCGGCCAACACCGGTGCGCTGGAGCTGGGCGCCACCACGATTTCCGGCCAGGACCTGGGCGCCATCACCGAGGACACCCACGCCTACACCACCGGCTCCATGGCCTCGGCCACCGGCCTGCCGCTGTCGATGCGTGAAACCCCGCAGTCGGTGACGGTGATCACCCGCCAGCAGATGGACGACCAGGGCACCAACAACATCGCCGACACCCTGCGCCGCGCCCCCGGCGTGAGCGTGCAGAACTACGACAGCGAGCGCTGGGAGTTCTCCAGCCGTGGCCTGCCGATCACCAACTTCCAGTACGACGGCGTCAATTCCACCTACGACGGTGTGTATGACTACGGCACCACCAGCACCGACATGGCCGTGTATGACCACCTGGAAATCATCAAGGGATCGGCCGGCCTGATGAGCGGCTCCGGCGACCCTTCGGCGACCGTCAACCTGATCCGCAAAAAGCCCACGGCGGCATTCAAAGCCTCGGTGACCCAGACCTTCGGTTCCTGGGACAACTACCGCACCGAAGGTGATATCTCCGGCCCGCTGACCGAGTCCGGCAATGTGCGCGGACGTTTTGTCGGCGTGTACCAGGACCGCCAGTCGTACCTGGACCACTACCAGAACACCAAGGACATTGCCTACGGCATCCTTGAAGCCGACCTCACACCCGATACCCTGCTGACCTTCGGCATCGACCAGCAGGACACCCGCTCCCGGGGCGCCAGCTGGACCGGTTTCCCGATGTACTTCAGCGATGGCTCGCGCACGAACTTCTCGCGCTCGTTCAACCCGGCCGCCGACTGGAGCCGTCGCGACTTCAACAACCAGACAATCTTCGCCTCGGTGCAGCAGACGCTGGCCAATGACTGGTCGCTCAAGGTCAGCCTCGACCGCAAGCGCAGCCAGCACGACACCCTGCTCGCCTCTGCCAGTGGCGGCAACCCGGACCCGGTCAGTGGCCAGAACATGTACATGTTCATGGGCAAGTACAAGGGCGATCAGGTGCAGAACACCCTGGACGTCAACCTCAGTGGGCCGTTCGGCCTGTTCGGCCGTGAGCACGAATTGATCATGGGCTTCATGGCCACCCGCTCGAAACAGGATGTGCCGGTGTACGGCTCGGTCTACCCGCCCGTGGGCGGCAGCATCTTCGACTGGCACGGCGAATACGCCAAACCGGACATCCCGCGCAGTGGCCAGAACGATATCGTGCAGCGCCAGACGGGCGCCTACCTGGCCACGCGCCTGAAACCTACCGATGACCTGTCGGTGATCCTTGGCACCCGCGTGAGTAATTTCAGCGGCGCCGACACCACCGATTTCTACGACCCAGCCAAGCCCGACAACCGCACCCGCTACCACCAGGGCGGCGTCGTCACGCCGTATGCCGGGATCGTCTATGACCTCGACGACACCTGGTCGGTGTACACCAGCTACACCCAGATCTACCGCCCGCAAACCAGCAAGGATGCCGACCGCAAGCTGCTTGACCCCATCGAAGGCGACACCTACGAGGCCGGGATCAAGGCCGCGTTCTACGATGGCCGCCTGAACGCCAGCTTCGCGGCGTTCCGCATCGAGCAGGACAATGTCGCCGAGTACGTCTCGGGTTTCGAGACCGACTCGGTGTATCGCCCGATTGCCGGTGCGACCACCAAAGGGTTCGAGGCAGAACTGTCGGGTGAGGTGCTGGACGGTTGGAACATCTCCGCGGGCTACACCTACCAGCACACCCGCGATGCCAATAATGGCTACGTGTACAGCTCGGTGCTGCAAACCACTACGCCACAACAGGTGGTGCGCCTGTTCAGCACCTATCGCCTGCCCGGCGCACTGGAGAATGTCACCGTGGGCGGCGGCGTGAACTGGCAGAGCGAGTTCTTCGGCAACGTGTTCCAGCCCAACCCGGGCGACACGGTCAATTTCGGCCAGTACGCACGCATCACCCAAGACAGTTACTACCTGGTGGACCTGATGGCGCGCTACCGCTTCAACGAGCACCTGAGCACCACGCTGAACGTGAAGAACCTGTTCGATAAAAAGTATTACACCGGCCTGGGCAACTTTGGCACCGGTTTCTACGGTGAACCCCGCAGCCTGCAACTGGCGACCAAATGGGACTTCTGAGCTGACGGCAGTGACGGTCTGTGCAATGATCCCTTCACTCGCTCAAGGGAGGGACCCGCCGCCATGCCGCCGAACAGCCTTGCTCACCTCTCCCGCTTGCCGCGCTTCTGGCGCGACGAGCGCCTGCCTTTCATCGAAGCACGCACCATCGCCGATGGCCGCAAGGTGACCTATAGCCGTCATGCGCACGAGCATTTTTCCATCGGCGTGGTCACCACGGGACGCAGCTATTACCACTACGGCGCCGACACCTTTGAGATCAGCGCCGGCACGGTGGTGTTGATGAACCCCGGCGACGTACACGCCTGCAATCCCATCGCCAATGAGCCGTGGTCCTATCAGATGGTGTACGTCGACACGCCCTGGCTGACGGACTTGCAGCACCAACTGGGTTTCAGCACGGACATGGGTTACCGGCCATTCAACACGCCCTACACCCGGGACGCCGTGCTCTACGAGGGCTTGCTGGAGCTGTATCGGATACTGGTGGATGAACAGGCCGAACACTTGCAAAAGCAGAGTGCGCTGGTGAGCTACTTCACTGAGGTGCAACAGCGCCTCAACCCCTCCGACACGCCGGTCCGCGAGGTCAACCACAAGCTGGAGCGGGCCGCGGACTACATCCGCGAACACTGCACCGACGCGCTGAAACTGGAAGATATCTGCGTGGCAGCCGAGTTGTCGCCGTCTTACCTGATCCGCACGTTCAAGCAGTATTACGGGCTGACGCCCCATGCGTTCCTGGTCAACCAGCGTATCCAGTTTGCCCGCGCACAATTGCGCCAGGGTGAGTTGATCGCCGATGTTGCGCTGGCCGCGGGCTTTGCCGACCAGGCGCATTTCCAGCGCACGTTCAAACAGCATTTCGCCGCCACACCGGGGCAATACCGCGAGCAGCTCAAGCCATCAATAAATAACCCACACTGGCCACCAGCAACGCGGCCATTGAGCGGTTGAACACGCGAACGCCCCGAGGGTTGCCGAGGTAGCGACGCAGGAAGGTGCCGGCGTAGGCCCAGCACGCCACCGACAGGTAGCAGATCACCAGATAAAGCGCCGCAAACAGCCAGACCTGTGCGGCATCGCCATCCGCCACAAACAAGCCCATGCCGGCCACACACGCCAGCCAGGCTTTGGGGTTGAGCCATTGCATGATCGCGCCATACAACATCGACGGCGCCGTGGCGCAGCCCTCGGCGTCCAACCGGCCGTCATCCGCTGCCAGTTTCCAGGCCATGTAAAGCAAGAAGGCCACCCCACCCCACTGGATCAACTGGGTCAAGATCGGCCAGCGCACCAGCACTTCGTGCAACCCCAGGCCAATCAACACCAACAGCAACGTGAAGCCTACCGCAGCGCCGAATACGTGTTTTTGGCTGGCGACAAAGCCGAAGCGCGCCCCCGAACTCAGCGCAACCACATTGACCGGCCCCGGCGTGATGGAGGTGGCCAGGGCGAAGGCAGCCATGGAAATGATCAAGCTCATTGCAGTTCCCTTTTATTCGAACCCTTGACGGTAAGGCCACGGTAAAGGGCAAGTCGACCTGGGTATTGAACAAAATGACCCTGCCCGAACGATTGTGTATCCGACGGTAGGCTGATCCCATTTTCATCCCTCACGTCGACGCCACCTCATTCACAAGCGCTGGAGAAAAGGTCCTTGGGGAAAACGGTTCGGGTTACGATGAGGGTAGGGATGCCGCGATGGCCAGCCAGCGAGACGCTGATCGATTGTGCCAATGGCCTGGTTACCCAAAAAGTCGTTTAGACGCTTTTATTCCATTGATATAACTGCATTTTTTTCTTTCAATCAGCCGGTTTTGATAGGCAAAAATGCGTATTTCCCGTGCTGGAGCCGATGCTAGAGTTCAGCCCCTACTCATCGCAAACAAGGAACCGCTATGTCACGTCGCCTGTTGGCAGCTGCCTGCCTGATGCTGTCTTTTTCCGCCGTCCAAGCAACTGAACGCTGGGAAATCCTGCCGCCGACGCCGGCCCCCGTCGCGGGCGCAAAGACCGGCTACGCGGCCGTCAACGGCATCAAGGTCTACTACACCCGCACCGGCCATGGCTCACCAGTGGTGCTGCTGCATGGCGGCTTGTCCAACTCCGATTACTGGGGCAACCAGGTCAAGGCGCTGGCGGCCAAGCACACGGTGATCAGTATCGACAGCCGTGGCCACGGGCGCAGTTCGCGGGATGACAAACCCTACGGTTATGACCTGATGGCCGACGACGTGGTGGCGGTGCTCGACAGCCTGAACATTCCCCGCGCCGACATCGTCGGCTGGAGCGACGGCGCTATCATCGGTATCGACCTGGCGCTGCGTCACCCGGACCGTATCGGCAAAGTATTCGCCTTCGCCGCCAACACCCAGACCTCGGGTGTAAAAGACGCCGTGGAAAAGAACCCGACCTTCGCCGCCTTTATCGAACGCGCTGGCAAGGAGTACGCCAAGCTGTCGCCGACGCCTAAAGAGTACGACGCGTTCGTGGAGCAAATCAGCCATATGTGGGCCAGCCAGCCGAACTGGACCGACGCGCAACTGCAGAGCATCAAGACCCCGATCCTGATTGCCGACGGCGACCATGACGAAGCCATCAAGCGTGAGCACACCGAATACATGGCCGCGACCATTCCCGGGGCCGGCCTGTTGATTCTGCCAAACACCAGCCACTTTGCGTTCCTGCAGGACCCGGCGTTGTTCAATGCCGCAGTGCTGGGCTTCCTCGACAGCAAATAGACCCTGTACCCTGTCGGCGCGCATCACCTGCGCGCCCACAGATACCAGCCCTATCAGGACACCAATGCCCAACCCGATTCCACGACGGCGCGATGCCGCCGTCACCCGCGAAGCCATCCTGTTGTCCGCGCGCAAGGCGTTTGCCCAATCGGGCTATGACGGCGCGGGGGTGCTCGAGATCGCCGCTGGCGCGGGGGTGACCGCGATGCTGGTCAACCGCTACTTCGGATCCAAGGAAGCGCTGTTTGCCGAAGTGATCGCCGACACCATGGCCAGCCCGATCATCCTGACGCCAGATAACCTCAGCGCGCTAAACCTCGGCCGTACCATCGCCACCGCACTGGTCAGCATCACCGAAGCCGGCAACAAGCCATTGGAAGGTTTCCTGATCATGTTGCATTCGGCGACCAGCAAACGCGCAGCCATCATCGGTCGCGAGCAAGTGGAAAAAGGTCATCAGGCAACCATGGCCGCTGCACTCAAGGGCGCCCACCACGAAGAGCGCGCCGCATTGGTGATAGCCCTGGTGTCGGGTTTCCAGGTCATGCGCCAGATGCTGGAGTTGTCGGCGCTGGCAAAGGCCGATCCACAGGTGCTGATCGACCTGCTGACGCCGCTGTTCCAGCAGTTAGTGGACGGCTGAAGCGCGTCAAGCCCCGGTCGTTTGGATGGCGATATCGTCGATACCCAGCACTCGACCATCCTCGGCGACGATCTCGACCTTGCGCAGCGGCTTGAGCGAGCGTGCGTCCAGCACTTGCCCCCCCACACCCTCAGGCTCGGTGAAGGTTTGGCCCCATTGCGCCAGGGTCACCAACACCGGCATCAGCGCGCGGCCCTTGTCCGTGAGCTGGTATTCGCTGCGCGCGCCGACTTCACTGGTTTGCAACAGGCCTTGCTCGACCATGTCCTTCAGTCGCGTGGCAAGGATGTTTTTTGCCACGCCCAGGTGCTTCTGAAAGTCACCAAAGCGCGTCACCCCGGCGAACGCATCGCGGATGATCAACAGCGTCCACCAGTCACCCACTACGTCCAGGGCACGGGCCACCGGGCAGCCATTGCCCTCCAGGCATTTGCGTTTCATCGTCGCCCTCCAGGCAGTCGCAGAATTAGGTTGCATTATAGGACCAAAAGGCACAGGATAAAAACGGTTTCATCATTAAACCTAATGTGTCGCCTGGAGCTGATCATGGATATTCGTGGAAAAGTAGTATTGGTGACCGGTGCCAATCGCGGCCTCGGCAAAGCGTTCGTCACCGCCTTGCTGGACGGCGGTGCAGCCAAGGTCTATGCCGGCGCGCGGGACCCGAGCAGCGTGAGCATCCCCGGCAGCACGCCGGTGGCCCTGGACATCACCGACCAAGCCAGCGTGCAGCGCGCTGCCGAGCAGTGCACCGACGTCGACGTGGTGATCAACAACGCGGGGTTCCTGAAGTACGGCTCGTTGCTGGCTGAAGACAGCGTCGAGAACCTGCAGCACCACTTTGATGTGAACACCTTCGGCACCCTGCGCGTCAGCCGTGCCTTTGCGCCGATCCTGGCCAAACAAGGCGGCGGTGCGCTGATCAATGTGCTGTCGGTACTGAGCTGGCTGAGCCCTCCGGGTGCCGGTGGCTACAGCACGTCCAAGTCTGCCCAGTGGGGCCTCACCAATGGCTTGCGCGGCGAATTGCGCGAGCAGAACACCCTGGTGATCGGCGTGCACCCCGCCTACATCGACACCGACATGGTGGCCGAGGTACAAGCGCCCAAAAGTACGCCTCAGGACGTGGTCGCCCTCACGCTGCAAGCCCTGAGCGAAGACCGCGAAGAAGTGCTGATCACCGAGATGACACTGGCGGTAAAGGCCTCGCTGTCCAGCGACAGCCCGGTGTACCTCAACCGTTGATCAAGGAAAAATGCGCGCCCACACCGGCGCGCACACCCTCCGCCACGGCCAGCGCGACCGAACCGGCGGCGAGTGACGTATCGCCGCAGGCGAACACGCCAGGCCGGGACGTCTGGCGCATGTCATTGGTGTGCAGGTAGGGACCGGTGGGGCCGTCGGCCAGTTCACAGCCCAGTTGCGCGGCCAAAGGGCTGATTCGGGTGCGGGACATCGTGAAGATGCCATCGAGGCTGAACAGCCGGCCATCGTGCAGCTCCAGGTCGGCGCGCTCGCCACAGATGCGCCGTACCGCACCGCATTCCACGTTGACCCCGCGTCGATCCAATTGTGCCTGTTGCTCGGCATCCGGGCTGAACACGCCGTTGGTGAATAAGGTGGTAGTGCCCCAATCCGGCAACATCAGTGCGTGGTGCATGGCCAGGGGTGAGGTGGCCAAGACACCGATGTGGCCTTCGTCCAACTCATAGCCGTGGCAGTAAGGGCAATGGAATACGTGCTTGCCCCACCGTGATTCAAGGCCGTCGATGGCGGGCAACTCGTCCACTACCCCAGTGGCGAGGATCAGGCGCTTGGCCTGAAACGTGCCGTTGCATGCGGTGCGAACGGCGAAGCCTTGTGATTCTCCACTCGCCTGAATCACGCGGTCCTCGGCCCAAGTGACCGTCGAATACGCCATCAATTGGCTGCGCCCCTGCGAAGCGATGGCGGCCGGGGCCTGACCGTCCTGGCCGAGAAAACCGTGGGAGGTCGCCGCAAAACGGTTGCGCCGTTGCCCCGCATCGATCACCAGTACCTGGCGCCGCGCCCTGGCCAATTGCAGGCCCGCTGAGAGGCCGGCATAACTGCCGCCCACGATTATGACGTCGTACAGCATGAAGGTGACCCCCAGTCCTGTGCATCCGGTTATCCGAATGCTTTCACGACACACCATAAGTTACGTAAAAATACCGCATCAATAGTCTCGCAACTTTTTAGGTTACGAACGATACTTTCGTGCGAATCGACCTGAGGCCTATTGATGAGAAACGACACCCGACTTTCGCGCATGCTCCACGTGCTGATCCATATGGGCCGGCATGAGGAGCGCGCCACCTCAGAGACCATCGCGCAGATGCTCGGCACCAACCCGGTAGTGGTGCGGCGCACGCTTGGGTTGCTCAAGGAAAAAGGCTATGTACGCTCGGAAAAGGGTCACCAGGGTGGCTGGAGCCTGGGTAGACCCTTGAATGAAATCACCTTGCTGGACGTCCATAACGCCCTGGGCACGCCGTCGATATTCGCCATCGGCCTGTCCACCGACCACCCGGAGTGCCTGGTGGAACAAGCGGTGAACGCAGCGCTGACGGATGCCTTCGATGAGGCACAGGCGCTGTTGCTGGCACGGCTGGGCGACGTGACGCTGGCGCAGTTGGCAGACGATTTTGACCAACGTTACCGCATTGCCATGGCGCCTTGATCGGCTACAACCCGCGATTGCGCAACCATTGCAGGAACCCCTTCTTGACCGGCACCACCGGCGCCTCCTGGGTCAAGGCCTGCGCGGCATGCAGGCGGAAATCCAGCAACGCCTTCATGGATTCGCTGATGTCGTGGCGCGCATCCAGGCAGGGTTTCAGGTATTCCTTCTCGATGCGATACAAGGTGCAGGACGTCTTGGCCGAGAAATCCGCCAGCGCGGCCTGGTCCGACAGGATCCCCGCCTCGCCAATCACCTCACCAGGCCCCATGCGCCCGGCCTCGAACGAGTGCCCGCCCTTGGTCAGCATCACCGACACGACCCCGGACTCAACGATAAACAGGTGATCGCTCACCTCCCCCGCAGGCAGGATCATCTCGCCTGCACGGTAGGTGTGCAACGTCATGTTCTGGCTGAAGGTGTCTTTCTCTTCCTGGCGCAGGGTGGAGAAAATCGACGACCGCTCGAGCAAGGCACGCGCAGCCGACATGCTCGGTGGCGCCGTGCTTTCGCTGGCCGACAGCAGCCCTACCCCGGCCGCTTGCAGGTGCCTGAACGCCAAGTCGTAAAGCTGGTTGCGCACCTCGCGCTTGAGGGTCATGGCCGGCACAAATCCGCTGATTTCGTATTCGACGCCGCCACTGGCCGAGGCCTTGAACGCTACACTTGGCGCCGGCTTGGCCAGTAACGGCCGGCAGCCCTGCATTGCCCGCTCCAGCGCTTCGATCACCGTTTGCGGGCGCGCATGGGGGCTGACCTGCAGGCTGACCGCCAGGCCGAACATATCCGCCGGGCGCGAGAAGTTGATGATCTTGGCCTTGGCCGCAAGGGAATTGGGGATCACCGCCATGCTGCCCTGGGAGGTTTGCAGGCGCGTGGCACGCCAGTCGATGTCCGTGACGCGGCCTTCGGTGCCGTCGATGGAGATCCAGTCATCCAACTGATACGGCTTAGTGGTATTGAGGACAATCCCGGAAAACACGTCGCTCAAAGTGCTCTGCAATGCCAGGCCGACAATGATCGCCACCGCACCGGAAGTGGCGAGCACGCCTTTGACCGGCAAGTCGAGCACGTACGCCATGGCGGCAATGATCGCAATCAGGAAGATCACCGCCCCCATCAAATCCTGCAGCAAGCGCCCGGTATGCCCGACACGCTGCATCATCACCGCCCCGAGCAACACCGTGAGCGTACGCGCCGCGAACAGCCACCAGCCGATCTGCAACGCCGTCGCGGCCAGGTGCAAGGCGGTGTTGTCCGCATAAGGCGCGAGTTGCATGGGGTTCATGCCGTCGTTGAACAGCACGGCACTGAACACCGCAAAGATCACCAACCGCGCCGCCAGCTTCCAGTTGGCGAGGTTGACGGAAATCAAGCGCCACACGGCGATGTCGATAAAGATCAGCGCCAGGGCGCACAGCATCGGGTGATCAGCGATAAGTGAGGGCATCCAGGCGACTCCAGGGCGAATGCGGAGAAGATCGCATGAAATCTTGCTTCGGGGTATAGCGGGTGTGCTTACGTCTGCCTGAATCACCCTAATACCCCTTCGCTCGCAAGAACGTAGGCCGTACTTCAGAACTGTAGGAGTTCTCCTTCAGGTAGCACTTAAGAAATTCTCACATGCCTGAAGCTCAGCGGCCTCTCACAAATCAATATCTATATACACAAAAATATCATCAGAAACGGACTACATGTTTTTGAGACGTTATTAGTTTGAAATTATTCAGGTTCGCTACGAATCTAAAGTACCTACAGAGCCATCAATCCCTGAACCGCCTCCGATCAATCAGGAGTGATTCGCCATGGCAGTGTTAAAAAATATCGCAATTGTTGGCGCAGGTCATATGGGGATCGCAATCGCCTTGGGCTTAAGGCGTTCAAACCCCAACATCTCTATAGCTATTATCGACTCGGACCCCGAAAAATACAAAAACATAAGCGGAGCCAACATTAGCTTACTGGCCGGCTTGCCCGACGCACCCACATTTGAAGCTTTGATACTCGCAATACCCCCTCAGGCGTTCAAAGGCTTTTCACACAACAACCCACAACTCAAAAGCCTCTCTACGCTAATGATATCCGTCATGGCAGGGGTAACAATATCTGAATTAGAGAAGTACTTAAAGACCTCACAAGTGTGCAGGGCAATTCCAAATCTTCCTTGCGCCATCAACGAAGGCGTAACCGTATTAATGCCCCATCCAACTATCACGCAAAAAAACAAATTATTAGCCATCCAAATTCTTTCACAGCTTGGCACGTTAATCATGACGCAAGACGAGAGAGCTATTGACGACGCTACTGCTCTGGTAGGAGGGGGACCCGCGTACATTTCTTATTTTGCAGAAGCGATGATTGCATATGCAGTGTCAGCAGGCTTTGATAAAGCAACCGCATTCAGCATCGTGACCCAGATAATACATGGAACCTCAGCACTTCTTAAAACAAATACAGACACGCCAGAAACCCTCTGCAAAAAAGTCATGACGCCGAACGGGACGACAGAACGCGCTATAGACGTCCTCAATAACAAGCAGGTGAAAAATATCATTATTGACGCCTTGAAAAGTTCAAGCATGAGATCAACAGAATTGGGAAGGAGCGTACAATCATGCAAGGATTAATCGACCACGGCATCGCTTACTATCAACACCGAACAAGCAATCCGGCAACACGCCCAGATGAGACTTATCAACTCTACTTTGGACTAGGACAACGCCTAAAATTAGCTCACGCACCCGACGTATTCAACGTCAGTTTGGCAGGCATCAGGCTCGGCCACTACCTTGTGCATTCAATGGCGCACAATACCCCAGACAGCAGTATCTTAGACATCGGAACTGGAAGTGGCGTTCATGCTTTATTGATGCGCAAGCTGGGCAACCGCAACATCACCGCTGTCGACGTCTGCAAACAATCAATAGCGCAAGCCAAAATCAACGAGACCTTAAACTTCAAGCAGCACGAAATATCATTTTATATCAGCGATTTGTTTAGCAGCCTGCCCAAACAGAAGTTTCAAACGGTCATCTTCAATCCCCCAGGTTGGCGGACACCTTCCCCGTCACTTATGCAACTGTTGGAGAAGACCGATCAGGTAAGTCAATTGCCGGTTCGCAGCATGTTTTACGGTGACGACGTCATTAGCCGTTTCCTGGAGGAGCTTCCTGCCTACCTGGCACCTATGGGCACGGCCGTCGTTGGGCTAAATTCGTTAGTTGGAATACGTGACGTGCTGGAAAGATACAGTCAACGCCACGGGGGTCATCCACCTCTACATTACAAGCTTGCGGAACGTCACACATTTCCGCTAATTCACTATACATCTCAGTGGCAGTCACTCAGCGAGCATCTCAAATACGAATTCGCCGACTGGGCCAAGCATGACTTGGCTGCCTACTCAATTGATGAAGACGGTCATATTTATTGGTCCTATGAAATCGTTGAATTTTTTCATCGGCGCGCTTGACCGACTATGAAACCTCAAGACGACCTTCCCTCGCCTCATGCTCCGTCGATCTTATTGGCGGGAGCAGCCAACGTACTGCTGGGGCTATCATCCCTGTACTGGAGAGAGCTTGATGGCATTCAAACATTCACTATAGTCGCTTATAGAATTTTACTGTCTGCTGCGATTCTTACTCTCCTAATCCCCCTTTTAAAACTCCATCACCGACTGAGCACGGTGACGTTGAAAATTATCGGCCTGCACTGCGCCGCATCATTGCTCATTGCGCTGAACTGGGGGACCTTCATCTGGTCATCTGTGAATGGTTCTATTCTCGAAAGCGGAATCGGCTACCTATTAGCACCTTTTATCGCCATCGTCCTTGGAGCATTGATTTACCGCGAAGGCATTAACACAAGAAAAATCATTTCAATCAGCATTGCATTGGGACTCGTGGCACTTCTGATACTCTCTACACACCAACTCAATCACTGGACTTATTTACTGATCTCCGCTAGCTGGGGTCTTTACACACTGATTAAAAAAATCACCCCCCTGGACGTTGTCAGCGGATTATTTATAGAAATGTTTTTCTTGGCAACGCTTTTTTCATTGCTGTTTTTGCTGTATGACACACCTGTCATCCCCGTTGAAGAAGCCGCCCCTCACTCTAACGCTCTTATTTGGTTAGCCGGCGGCGTATCTACAGCGCCCTTGCTCATGTTTTCTTACGCCACAAAAAAGCTTTCACTTTCTCAGACCGGTTTCTTGCAATTCATCTTGCCCCTCACACTCACAACTATCGCCCTCCTTCGGCAACACGGTGGCTCACCTCACGCCTCATTCAGCCTTCCCCTGATAACCATAGGAATTCTAATCACACTGACCGCTTACGACATTATCTTTCCGCTGCCGTCTAAAAAGGGAAAAAACAGATGAACACTACTTATGACCTTATCGTAGTCGGCCTTGGAATAATGGGGGCGGCCACCTTATGGAGAGCAGCATCGAGATATTCTCGAGTATTAGGAATTGACGCATACGGCCCCACCCACAGCTACGGATCATCACAAGGAAGCTCAAGAATATTTCGTCGTGCTTACTGGGAGGGAGATAACTATCTACCCCTGCTTAATCACGCGGACCTGCTTTGGAACGAGCTTGAAAAAACCAGCCAGAAGCAATTGCTGTTCCGCACAGGGGGTATCTTTATCGGCCCTCCATCGAGTCGTGTCGTGGCAGGGAGCGTCCGAACCGCGGGTCAGGGAGCCATTGAGCATGAGCTGTGGGATTGGTCGAAAATCACTACTCGATCACCGGCTTTCAACATCACGCGCGAAACGCAGGCTCTGTATGAGCCTGGCGCCTATGCTATTGCTGCTTGCGATGCCAGGTTGGAAATGCTGAACGAAGCAGTGAAACATGGAGCGAGCACCGATTTTGGACATCGCGTCGTACACCTCGAAAATGAGGGGTCGGATGTGCGCGTGACAACCAATGGCGGACGCTCATATTTAGCGAGGTCCGTGATTGTAACAACCGGACCTTGGATCGCTGACAATCTCCTACCTGAACTCAAACAGTTAATTGAACCACGCAGAGTGCCTATATATTGGTTCACACCTAAAAGTGGCTTTGAAAAATTATTCGCCCCTGAGAACTTCCCCATTTTTCTCTACGAACGAGAAGATGGTGCTCTGCTTTACGGCGTTCCTTCAATTGCCGGAAATGAAACAGGGGTAAAAATCGGCTTTCACAACCGGCAACACACCCCTGCCGCTCCTGACTGTAAGGCTATCCCAGTTCAACAACAGTATGTGACGGAGATAACGTCGATCGTTGAATCTCTGTTCCCAACACTTGAGCGCTCGCCTACAAAAGCATCGAACTGCTTCTATACAATGAGTCCGGACGAATCCTTCCTGATCGGACAATCCAAGGTATTGAAATCAACTTATTTCGCGTCAGCTTGTTCTGGACATGGTTTTAAATTTGCCCCAGCTATTGGTGATGCCCTGGCTGATTTGGCTACCGGCCAACCCGCCAGAGTGTCCCTCTCGGAATTTTCAGCCAATCGCTTCGAATGATTTCCTAAACGCTTCAGGGTTTGGCTGAGGGCGCCCACCCGCTATCGGTACGCGGCCTATCAGCCCTGCATTTGCCCAAACTTGCCCGATTGAAAATCAGCAAACGCTTGATGAATCTCCTGCTCGGTATTCATCACAAACGGTCCATGCCCGACGATGGGTTCGTCGATGGGCTCGCCGCTGAGCAGCAACACCTTGGCGTCGTCATTGGACTCCAGTGTGAGTTGACTGCCATCGCGCTCGAACAACGCCAATTGCCCTTGGCGAGCAACTTCCTCGCCATTGACCAGCACCGTTCCGCGCAGGATGACCAGGGCGGTGTTGCGCCCTGTGTGCAGGTCCAGCGTAACCGCTTTGCCGGCGTTGAGGCGCAGGTCCCACACGTCGATGGGCGTAAACGTGCGGGCGGGGCCCTGGATGCCAGCAAACTCACCGGCAATCAGGCGCAGTTGTCCGGCGTCGTTGGCCAGCGGCAGTACCGGAATGTCGCCGTCGACAAGGGTCTGGTAACCCGCGTCGGCCATTTTGTGCTTGGCCGGCAGGTTGACCCACAGCTGCACCATCTCCAGCGCCCCGCCGCTGCGGGCGAAGGCGGCGGAGTGGAACTCCTCGTGGAGGATGCCCTTGGCGGCGGTCATCCATTGCACGTCGCCAGGGCCGATTTTGCCGCCAGCACCGGTGGAGTCACGGTGTTCGACCTCACCGTCGTAGACGATGGTCACGGTTTCAAAGCCCCGATGAGGGTGCTGGCCGACGCCGCGTCGTTGCTCGGTGGGAGTAAAGTCGGCCGGGCCGGCGTGGTCCAGCAGCAGGAATGGGCTGATGTGCTTGCCCATGGTGTCGTAGGAAAATAGTGTGCGCACCGGGAATCCGTCGCCCACCCAGTGGGCGCGGGGACTGGTGTAGATGCCGATGATTTTTTTCATGGTGACCCTCCAAAGTGAGTCCACCATAAGACCTCGGGCCGATGAGCACTAGCCGGCAAATACGGCTGTAACTGTCCTATGTATAGGACAATCCGTTGACCTGATGCTGACGCAACAGGTGAAACGCCACAAAGGCCGTCGCCGCAAAGCACGCCTGGATGACGATCATCGGCGTGGCACTGCCATCGCGTAGCAGGCTCAACAGCAAACCGCTGCAGGTGGCGCCGAACATTTGCGCAAACCCCATCAGCCCGGCTGCCAGGCCTGCGCGGTGGGCGTTGGGCATTACCCCGCCCGTCACCGAACCCGGCAAGACCAGGCCGCCGCCGAGGGTCACCAGCGCAATCGGAATATCCAGACCCAGCACCGACAGGCCGAACAGCGCATAAATGACCACGGCTGAGACCCCGCCAACGGCTACCATCGCCACGCCCATTGTCACAATCCGCTGGGGGCCCTGGCGCATGATGTTGCGCCGGGTGTAGGTGGAACCGACGATCAACATCGACACGATCAGGCCGAAATTGATGCCGTATTCAAGGCTGCTGAAGCCCAGCAGGTTGATAAACACCGCCGACGAGCCCGCGATCACCGCAAACATGGCGCCATAGGTACACGCCAACGCCACGGCGAACGCACGGTACTGGCGCCCCCTGAGCAGATCCAGGTATTGCCCGCCCAGTGAGCGCCAGTGGCCGGCCTTGGGGTCCAGATAGTGATTGCTCTCGCGAAAGAACAGCAGGACCACTAGCAGCACCACGCTACCAATCGCCAATGCCAGCATGATCGGCGCACGCCAGCCGAGCCATTTGATCAACAGGCCGCCGACCATCGGCGCCACCACGATGGCATAGAGCATGCCGATCATGGTCAATGCCAGCGCCGGCCCTGCTTCTGCCTTCCATACATCACGCACCACCGTGCGCGCCAGCACCAACGCGGCGCAGGCGCCCAGGCCTTGCAGCACGCGGGCGGCGATGAAGTGCTCGATGTCGTCGACCAACAACATCGATAAGGTCGCCAGCGCATACAGCACCAGACCGCCGATCAGTACCGGCCGACGGCCGATGCGGTCCGACAGCGGGCCGAACAGCAATTGCCCGAGGCCGAATGCGGCGACAAACGCCGACAGCGCCATCAATGACGAGCCCGCTGGAGCGGCCAGTGCCTGCTCGATGGCGCCAAGGCCGGGAATGATCAATTGGGTCGACACTTCACCCAGCGCCGTCAGGGCCACCAATAAAAACAGCAAGCTTCGCGATGGCGCCGGGGCGTTTGTCATGAGGAGCATCCGGGGGCTGGATTAATTTATATTTCGACCATAATATGCATAAAAAATTATGTCCATAATTTTTTTGCCCAAAGGTAACCCCGGAGCCCGCCATGCACCCTCTTCCCTTGCGTCTTCTCATGCCCCTGGCCCTGTTGATCATCCTCAATGGCTGCAACGGCAAGGCCGATACGGCCGCAGAAACCCCGCTGCCGCGCCCGGTCCTTGCGGCCAAGGTCGAAGCTGCCGGCACCCAACAAAGCGCCTATACCGGCGTGGTTGCCGCGCGGACCGAAAGCGACCTGGGCTTCCGGGTCAGCGGCAAAGTCATCGAGCGTAAGGTCGATCCCGGCCAGCACGTGTCCCGGGGGGATACCCTGCTGGTGCTGGACATCGGCGACTTCGAACTGGCCCTGCGCTCGGCCAGGAACCGCGTCAGCGCCGCCCAGGCGCAACTGCGCCAGCGCCGTGACGACGAAAACCGCTACCAACGCCTGGCCAACACCGGCGCCGTATCGCGGCAGATCTTCGACCAGTCGGCAACCAATCTGCGCGTCGCCGAAGCCGAGCTGGCTTCGGCACAATCCGACGCCAGCCAGATTGAAAACCGCCGCACCTACTCCGTGCTCAAGGCTGATGGCGACGGCATCATTACCGATGTGCGAGTGGACCGCGGCCAGGTGGTCGCCGAGGGGCAAATCGTCGCGCGCCTGGCCCATAACGGCGCGCGCGAAGCCATCGTCAACCTGCCGGAAAACCAGCGCGACCAGGCCTCGCAGAAAGCCCTGGCCTTCCCCTTCGGGGCCCCGGACCAGGCGGTGACCGCCACCCTGCGCGAACTGTCCGCCAGCGCCGACCCGACCACCCGCACCTACCGCGCCCGCTACGTCCTGCACGGGGCAGTCGACCGCTTTGCCCTCGGTTCCACCATCACCGTACGCCTGCAAGGCAACGGCCAGGCGCAGCAAACCCGGGTGCCCATCGGCGCCCTGCTGGATTCAGGCCAAGGTACCGGTGTCTGGCTGATCGGCGCAGATGACAAGGTCAGTTTCGCGCCAGTGAAGGTCGCCAGTCTTGGCCAGGAAGACGCCTTGCTCGACAGCGGCGTAAGCCCCGGCCAAGTCATCGTTGCCCTCGGCGCACACCTGCTGCACAGCGGTGATGGCGTGCGCCTGCTGCCCTCCCAGGTGCTGGCCCTCAACCGCAAACAGGACAACTGAGCATGCGCGGTATCAACCTTTCCGAACTGGCGGTCAAGCATCGCGCGGTCACGTTGTTCCTGATCATTGCGATCCTCGCCGCCGGGATTTTCTCGTTCGGCAAACTGGGGCGCGCCGAAGACCCGTCGTTCACCGTCAAGGTGATGACCATCACCGCCGCCTGGCCCGGCGCAACAGCCCAGGAAATGCAGGAACAGGTGGCCGATCGCCTGGAAAAGCGCCTGCAGGAACTCGACTACTACGACCGTGTCGAGACCATCGCCCAACCGGGCTTCGTATCGATGCGCATGACCTACAAGGAGTCCACGCGCCCCAGTGAAATCCAGGACCTGTTCTACCAGACCCGCAAAAAACTCAGCGATGAGGCCGCGAAACTGCCCAAGGGCGTGATCGGTCCCTTCTTCAACGATGAGTATTCCGATGTGTATTTCGCGCTGTACGCCCTGGAAGCCGAATACTTGCCCCATCGGCAACAGGTGCAGATGGCCGAAGAACTGCGCCAGGGTCTCCTCAACCTGCCGGGCGTGAAGAAGGTCAACATCCTCGGCGAACAGGCACAACGCGTGTTTGTCGAGTTCTCCTATGAGCGCCTGGCGACCCTGGGCATCAAGCCGGACCAGATCTTTGCCGCCCTCGCCGCACAGAATGCCGTGGCGCCCTCGGGCTTCGTCGAGACGTCCGGGGCTCGCGCCTATATTCGCATCGACGGCGCGTTCGACAGCCTGTCACTGATTGAAAACGTGCCGCTGGAAGTCAACGGCCGCGTGCTGCGCATCGCCGATGTGGCGACCGTCAGCCGTGGCTATGAAGACCCGCCCAGCTACCGCATCCGCCACCAGGGCGACCCGGCGTTGATGCTTGGCGTGATCATGGAGAAACACTGGAACGGCCTGGAACTGGACAAGAGCCTCAAGGCCCAGGAAGCGAAGATTCAGGCCGACCTGCCCCTGGGCGTGAACTTCGCCAAGGTCTCCGACCAGGCGAAAAACATCAGCCTGGCGGTGAACGAATTCATGCTCAAATTCTTCGTCGCCCTGGCTGTGGTCATGGTGATCAGCCTGTTGGCCCTGGGCTTTCGCGTCGGTTTGGTGGTGGCGGCGGCTGTGCCGCTGACCTTGTCAGTGGTGTTTGTGATCATGCTGCTCACCGGGCGCGAATTCGACCGCATTACCCTGGGCGCGCTGATCATTTCCCTGGGCTTGCTGGTGGATGACGCCATCATCGCGATCGAGATGATGGTGGTGAAGCTTGAGGAAGGCTTCGACCGGATCCACGCCGCCACCTTTGCCTGGAGCTCCACGGCGGCGCCGATGCTGACCGGTACGCTGGTGACCATCATAGGTTTCCTGCCGGTAGGGTTTGCGCGTTCCGGGGCCGGGGAATATGCCGGCAATATTTTCTGGATCGTCGGCTTTGCGCTGATTTCATCGTGGTTGGTGGCGGTGGTCTTCACGCCGTACCTGGGCGTAAAGCTGTTGCCGCAGATCAAACCGGTGCCCGGCGGCCACGATGCGATTTACGCCGGGCGTTACTACCAGAAACTGCGCAGCCTGGTGCAAGCCTGCGTGCGGCGGCGCTGGCTGGTGACCGGGCTGGTCGTCGGCGCGTTCGTGCTGTGTGTGGCGGGCATGGGCGTGGTGAAGAAGCAGTTCTTCCCCAACTCCGACCGCTCCGAGCTGATTCTGGAGGTGTATATGCAGCCCGGCAGCGCCTTCAAAAGCACCGAGGCTGTGGCCGCGCAGCTGGAAAAAGCCCTGCTGCAAGAGCCGCAAACCACCCTGGTCGACACCTATGTGGGGGGCGGCGCACCCCGCTTTTTCCTGTCGTTGAACCCGGAACTGCCGGACCCGGCATTTGCCAAGCTGATCGTGCAGACCCCGGACTCTCATGCCCGCGACGCCTTGAAACTGCGCATGCGGGAACGGATTGCCGCGGGTGAGTTTGCCTCGGCGCGGGTGCGCGTAACCCAACTGCTGTTTGGCCCGCCCGTACCGTTCCCGGTGGTGTTCCGGGTCTCTGGACCGAACCTGGATGTGCTGCGTGGTGTGTCCGAAGACGTGCGTAAAGTCGTCGCCGCCAACAAACTGACCAAGGACGCCTTCCTCGATTGGGGCGAGCGCTCCAGCGGTTATCGGCTGGTGCTCGACCAAGACCGTCTGCGCCTGCTGGGCTTCACCCCCAACGAGGTGAAATCCCAGCTCAATGCCCTGCTCAGCGGCAACCCGATCACCGAAGTGCGTGAAGGCAACCGCACCGTCTCCGTGGTCGCCCGCGCCCAGGGGAGCCAGCGCGAGGACCTCGGCAACCTCGACAACATGACCCTCACCAACAGTGCCGGCACCTCTGTGCCGCTGGCCCAGGTCGGGCATTTCCAGGCGGTAATGGAAGAACCGATCCTCAAGCGCCGCAATCGCGCGACCACCGTGGAAGTGCGCGCCGATATCGTCGACGGCGTGCAACCGCCCGACGTGGAAATGGCCGTGTACAAAGACCTGCAGCCGCTGATCGCCAAACTGCCCGCCGGCTACCAGATCGATATTGGCGGCCCGGTCGAGGAAAGCGCCAAGGCTAACGTTGCCCTGGCCGCGCTGTTCCCGATCATGATCCTGCTGACCCTCACGGTGATCATGTTCCAGGTGCGCTCGTTCGGGGTGATGTTCATGGTCTTCGCCACTGCGCCATTGGGCTTGATCGGTGCCGTGCCGACCTTGCTGCTGTTCAACCAGCCATTTGGCTTCAACGCCATCCTGGGCCTGATCGGGATTGGTGGGATCCTGATGCGCAACACGCTGATCTTTACCGACCAGATCCGCCAGAACCAGGACCACGGCATGCCCATTCACGAGGCAATCATCGAGGCCACCGTACGGCGTGCGCGGCCGGTGATCCTGACCGCGCTGGCGGCGGCGCTGGCGTTTATTCCGCTGACGTTGTCGGTGTTCTGGTCATCCCTGGCCTACGTGCTGATCGGCGGGGTACTGGTGGGCACGGTGCTGACGCTGTTGTTCCTGCCGGCACTGTGCAGCCTGGTGCTGGGTCGTGAGAAGACGAAAGTTGTCGAAACGTCCCACATAACGACCGGATAAGCTCTACTCCCCACCCCTGAAAAGATCTGCAAAGTCCCTCGCCTGATTACACAGTGCGAGGGATTGCAGATGTATTTTCTTGTTGTTGGAGCTGTTTCTTGAACCCGGCCATTGGCAGGCTGGCCCTGACCCCAATGGATGTGAAGACGGTCGATGTCGAGAGCGTCTTTCGTGATTTCCGGGAATGCCTGAACACGTTCGATGACTGGGCGGAAAGCTTCTGGAGCTTTTCAGCGCTGGATGTCGAGCAGGTCTTCAAGGTGGGGGACGAGGTGGCGCTGGTAGCGCCGATCAACCGCTCCCTTTTTCCGAGCAGCACCGTTGCTTCTTGCCAGGCCAATGGCACGTTGACCCTGGTGCACATGTTTCAAAGCACCCGCTTCGTACCCATCGGCAACACGCCGGTGGTGCTGCAGCGCGTCGACCCCAACGGCGGCCCACTGGGCGAGCCAATCTACAAGACCATCGGCCCGAGCGGCATTCTCGAAATCAACGAGTGTGAGCGCGACCAGCAGTACCGCGTCAGCTTCTATCCCAATGTTTCAACCGATCACGTCAAGGCGCTGTATGCGTCTTATCAAACGGTGATTGACGCGCTGGAGTTTCGCCTGCGCGAAGCGTGGGAAAGCACCTTCCAAGCGCAGTGGAAGGACTACACAGACGCCAACCCGCTTGATCAACGCAGGATGCTGGAGAAGGCGTTTCTTCAAGGGATGGGTAAGGCGCTTTACAGCCTTTGGGACAATTTCACGCAACTGTACGGCCTGCTGGCGGATATACAGACGAACAGTGAGAAGTGGCTGCAATACGTTACCCAGACCGAACTTGATGAACTGCTGACACTGGGCAAGGACGCCATTGCTCGCGGCCTGCTGGTGCTCAGCGATGAGCCGCTGGTGTTCATCTATGTGTCGGCGATATCCAGTTGGATACGGATGTTGCCGCCGCAAGAAATGAACGAGGTGATGGGGGAAATCACCGGCGATGTATTGATCGGTCTGCTGCTCGTGAGGATTGCAGGCGCCATGGGTGTGACCCTGCGCCTGGGCACTCAGGTGGTGGGGCATATCAAATCCAGCCGCGTGCGTGGATGGCTGGAGATGCTGGCCGATCAACTCGTCGGGCCCCGGTTGGAAGCGCATGTCGAAGCGGCCATGCCGGTGTTGCTGGGCAGCGCGGCGACGCCGATCCGGGTGATTCCAGAGGTGCCTTTGAAGGTTGGGGATCAGGTGGTTTCCAACCCGGTGCCGTTGGTTCGGGACAAGGCCACGCAACGGACGGTGTTGGTGCGCCAGGAGCCTGTGGATGACGTGCCGTCTACTGCTCGCAATCCCAATGGGGATGCCGCTGCGTCGTCGGACAAAACCGCCACGAACGGTTGCCCGGTGTCGATGGTCACGGGCGAGGAACTGCTGACCCTGACCGATGGGACGCTGGACGGGATTCTGCCGTTTGAGTGGACACGCTTGTACCGCACCAGTGCAGTGGAAGTGGACTGCGGGTTGGGGTTTGGCTGGAGTCACTCGCTGGCGCATCGGCTGAGTGTTTCCGACGACTCGGTGGTGTGGACCGATCACGAAAACCGCTCGACCACCCTGCCCTTGCCCACCGTTTCTCGGCCTGCAATCACCAATAGCCTGGCCGAAGCGGCGGTCTACTTGGGGTCGCTGCCTGATGAACTGGTGCTGGCTCAGTCGTCACGTTTCTACCACTTTCGCGACGGTGCGCTGACAGCGATCAGCGATGCGTATGACAACCGGTTGCGCGTTTGCCGGGATGTTCTGGGGCGCATTGAGCGGCTGGATAACGGCGTGGGGCGTTCGCTGTTTTTGCGCTATGCCTCGGGCCGGATTGTGGCGGTGGACTACCAGATTCATCGGGCCAAAGACCTTGAGCCTTTTGAATGGGTGACGGAGCAGACCGTCGTTTCCTACGCCTATGACGACGCTGGACGACTGATTTCGGCAACCAATGCGGTCGGTGAAAGCGAGGTTTATCGGTACGACGCTCAGCACGTGATTCTTGAGCGTGGATTGGCCGGTGGGGCAAGTTTCTATTGGGAGTGGGAAAGGGCTGGCAAGGCGGCGCGGTGTGTCCGGCATTGGGCGAGTTTCTCGCAGATGGACACACGGTATGCCTGGGATGACAACGGGCAGGTCACGGTGTTTAACGCCGACGGCAGCCAGGAAGTCTACGTGCATGACCAGCGGGCGCGGCTGGTGCAGCGGGTGGATCCGGAGGGGGCCGAGCACTTCAAGTCCTACGATGACAAAGGCCGGCTGACGGTTGAGCAGGATCCTCTCGGTGCGATCACGGCGTATCAATACGACGAAGCGGGACGCCTGGTGGCGTTGTTTCCGGGGGATGACGAGCCGACGACCTACGAGCATGACAACGGATTCGTACGGGTTGTGCGGCGTGGTGAAGCAGTCTGGAAATACGAGCGGAATGACCAGGGCGATGTTACGCGTAGGACCGATCCTGACGGCAACGCTACTGACTACAGCTACAACCAATATGGGCAGCTGGTTGGGGTTTGGTACCCGGATCACAGTTGTCAGCGGCTGGTGTGGAATGAACGTGGGCAGTTGCTTGAGGAGCAGTTGCCCAATGGTGGAATCAAGCGCTATCGCTATGACGATCTCGGACGACAAGTTGCACGTGAGGATGAGCATGGTGCGCTGACCCAACATCAGTGGGACAGCGTGGGTCGGTTGATCCGTGTAGTGCTACCGGGCGGCGCGTGCAGGGAATACAGCTACAACGCTTACGGAAAAATCACTTCCGAACGCGATGAACTGGGGAACGTCACCCGCTACGAATACGCCGACGGCCTGCACCTGATCAGCCGCCGCATCAACGCCGATGGCAGCCAGGTCAAGTACCGCTACGACAACGTTCGGCTGCTACTGACCGAGATCGAGAATGAAGTCGGCGAGACCTACAAACTCGCTTACCACCCTAATGGCCTGATCCAGCAGGAAACCGGGTTTGACGGCCAGCGCACCGCTTACGTCTACGACCTCAACGGCAATCTGCAGGAAAAGACTGAACACGGTGATGACGGCAGTCGGCTGGTTACTCGCTATGAGCGCGACCCTGCCGGTCGACTCGTAAGAAAAACCCTGCCCGACGGTAACAAGGTTGATTACGCCTACGACCGCCAAGGCAATCTCCTAAGCGTCGAAGATGGCCATTGGGCCCTGACCTACGAATACGACGTCCAA
>Ga0308159_1000826_pt1 | contig 56212 bp, 50 predicted proteins | sample PhyCR1_FD_201040 | JGI IMG/M metagenome (GOLD analysis project Ga0308159, IMG submission 201040) | Phyllosphere microbial communities from UC Gill Tract Community Farm, Albany, California, United States - DLSLC.R1 | ecosystem: Host-associated > Plants > Phyllosphere > Unclassified | place: USA...
TTGATCCGGCTGCACCGGATCAACCGCCCCAGGTTTTTGGTTTGCCGCATTTTCCGAGTCATCAGGTGATCCCACCTGATTGGAAAATGCTCTAGCGACCGCAGACGCGCCGCAGCAATCCCGCGCAGTCGTCGGGCAAGGCATCGCCGCGCCAGGCGACGTGCTGGTCGGGCCGCACCAGGATCAGGCCGCGTTCGTAGATCGCGCGCAGGTCCGGACGATCGAGCCGCAGTACGTCGAGCGGAACGCCCTGCGCCTTCGCCGCAGCCTCCAGCGGCGCGGTGTCCGCATCGCCCAGCACGACGAGCGTGAAGAACAGCCCGAGCCGGTCGAACAGCGCCGTCCCGTCCTCAAGGAACACATGCGGCAGGCGCGCGCCGGGCCAGGTGCTCGGCACATAAGTCAGCGGGTCGATCGCCGGAGCCTCCCCCTCGCCCGCCACGACCGGCGACTGGTCGTAGCGATAGCCGTATTCCACGCCCCAGCTCTCGTTCTCGGCATTGCCGAGCGCGGCGATCTTCGCGGCGACATCGGCGCGGCGGGCGTCGGCTTCGGGGCCTTCACCCTCGAGGTCGCCCGCCTCCATGTAGATCATCGTGATCTGCTGGCGCACGCCCATGTGCCGGCGCGAGGCTTCGAGATGCCACCACGCGGTCGGCCGCCGCTCCGCATCGTAGGCATCGAGCAGCCCGTCACCGCCCCAGCCCTGCAGGTTCGCAGCCAGCACCCACGACAGCGCGGCGGCGTCGGCGATCCCCGAATTCATGCCGTAGCCGCCGGTCGGGATGAACTGGTGCGCGCTGTCGCCTGCCAGCAGCGTACTGGCGTCCCGGTACTTCTCGGCCACCACGAAATGCGCATGCCACGGATTGGCCTGCAGTATCTCGTAGTCGAACGCCTTGCCCACCCAGCCTTCGAGCACGCCCTCGGCGGTCATCTCGTCCGGGTTCATGCCGGGCAGCAGCCACGCCTGCAGCGTGTAGATGTCGTGGTCGTTCTGGGCGATGATCGTGCCGAGGCCCGATTGCAGGTGATAGATCGGCCCCCAGCGCTGCAGCAGTTCGCGGTCGTCGGTGCGGAAGTGGACCATGTAGGCCCCGGCGACGTTTTCCTCGCCCTCCAGCGCGATGCCGAGACCCCGGCGCACGCGGCTGCCCCCGCCGTCGCAGCCCGCAAGGAAGCGGCACTTCACGGTGCTGGTTTCGCCGCTCTGCGAATCGACGATCTCGGCGGTGACGCCATCGGCGCCGTTCTCGACAATCCGCTCGAAGCGGGTGCCGAAGCGCACGTCGATCAGCGGATTGGCGTCGATCGCCCGTTTCAGCACCGGCTCGATCTGGATCTGGCTGACCCGCAAGGGCGCCTGCGCGCCGTGGCTGCCGTCGTTCTCCTCGCGGATGATGCGGGTCTTCTCGTCGGCGGAGGGGTAGGGAAACCGGTACAGGTCGTGCCCGACCATCGAGGTGATCCACAGGATGTCGAAGCCGTTCGCACGCGGCACGCCCGCGTCGCGCAGCGCCTCGTCCAGACCGAGCCGGTGGAACAGCTCCATGCTGCGGCCATTGGTCAGGTCCATCTTGGGATGGCGCGTGGTCGCCGGGTTCCGCTCCAGCAGCAGGGAGCGAATGCCGTAGCGGGCAAGGTTCAGGGCCAGCGTCATGCCGACCGGCCCGCCTCCGGCGATCAGCACCGGCACTTCGATCTGCGTCATTCCATCTCCCCTCTTATGCCTTGCCCAACCGCGAGTAGCGAAATTGAACCATATGGTCAACTTGTGCGCAATGCGCAAATGGACGTCAAGCCGGGTCAGGCTATGATTTTAGCAATAATCGCACTGAAACCGAGCATACGCCCTCGAAGCGGCGATTGAATGCTTGACATTGGCTGACCGTCTGGTCTGTTTATGGAAAGCGCAGCGACTGACTGCACCAAGGGATGAAGGACAAGACGATGCCCACCGGCCGACTTTCCGGAAAAATCGCGCTCATAACCGGCGCTGGCAGCGGAATCGGCGCGGCGCACGCCCGTCTGTTCGCCAGCGAAGGTGCGCAAGTCGTCGCTACCGACATCCGCCTCGACGCTGCCCGCTCCGTGGTGGCGCAGATCGTCGAATCCGGCGGCGCAGCCATCGCCATCGAGCATGACGTCGCCAGCGAAAGCTCCTGGCAGACCGCCATCGACGCGGCGCTTGCCGCCTATGGGGGACTGACCACGCTGGTCAACAACGCGGGCCTCAACCACATGTTCGGGGTGGAGGACGAGACGCTGGAGGGCTGGAACCACATCGTCTCGATCGACCAGACCGGCACGTTCCTGGGCATGCGCGCGGCGATGCCGCACCTGCGGGCCAGCGGCAACGGCGCGATCGTCAACATCTCCTCGGTGCTGGCGATGATGTCGACGGTGACGTGCTTCTCGTTCCACGGCGCCAAGGCGGCGATCCGGGGCATGAGCAAGGCCGCCGCGCAGGAATATGCAGGCCGCGGCGTGCGGGTGAATTCGATCTACCCCGGCATGATCGACACGCCCCAACTCGCGACGATGCTGCCCGAGGAGCGCGAGATGATCCGCACCTCGATCCCGATGAAGCGCATCGGCAACCCGGACGAGATCGCCCGCAGTTCGCTGTTCCTGTGCTCGGACGACGCATCCTACGTCACCGGCGCGGAACTGATCGTCGACGGCGGGCTGTTCCCGGGATGAGAGCGCGACCCATGACTTTGCAGAGCGGCACGGCCGCCAAGGGAGAATACGGATGCTGAACGGCAAGGCCATCCTCATCACCGGCGCGGCTTCGGGCATAGGCCGCCGCTGCGCCGAAGTCTTCGCGGCAAACGGCGCGCGCGTGCTTGTCACCGACCTCAGCGCCGAAGCGGGCGCCGAGGTCGTCGAAGGCATCCGCAACGCGGGCGGCGAGGCCGCGTTCCAGCCCTGCAACGTGACCGACGAAGCCAGCGTGGCGGCCGCCGTGGACAAGGCGGTTTCGCTTTACGGCCGGCTCGACGGGGCGATGAACAACGCCGGGATCGAAATGCGCAACAAACCCGTCCACGAACTGACCGCAGAGGATATCGCGGCGGTGCTGGGGGTCGATCTGGTTGGCGTGTTCTACTGCCTCAAGCACCAGTTCCGGGTGATGAAGGACAGCGGCGGCGGGGCCATCGTCAACACCGCCTCGTCCTCGGGCATTCGCGGGCAGATCAACGCCTCGGACTACGTGGCGGCCAAGCACGGCGTCGTCGGGCTGACCAAGGCGGTCGCCTGCGACGGCGGACCGCTCGGCATCCGGGTGAACGCGCTGTGCCCCGGCCTCATCATGACGCCGATGGCCAAGGACCGGCTGATGCAGGACCCGGTGTTCTCCGAGGCGCTCGAAGGACTGCGCCAGCGCCACGTCATCGGCCGCTTCGGCGAGATGGACGAGATCGCCAACGCCGCGATGTTCCTGCTGTCCGACATGTCCTCGTTCATGACCGGATCGCCGATGATCGTCGACGGCGGCTACGCCATCTGAGGGAGGCTGACATGATAAAGATGGTCGTCGAAGTCTGGAAGAAGCCGGAAATGACGGACGAGCAGTTCGCCCGCCGCTGGCTGGTGGAACACGGCGCGCTGGTGCGTGCCAATGCGAAGGCGATGGGCTTCGTGCGCTATGTGCAGAGCCACAAGCGCGTCTCGCCCGAGATCGACGCCTTCGCGCAAGGGCGCGGCTGGAAGCGCCCGCCCGACGGCCTCACCGAAGTATGGTGGGAAAGCGAGGACGCCATGCAGGCCGCACTCTCCTCGCCCGAGGGGATCGAGGCCAGCCGGGTGCTGCAGGCCGACGAGGAACAGTTCATCGACGCCCCCCGCATCAGCGCTTTCCTCGCGGACGAGGAAACCATCTTCGACTACACTGTCGCATAGGGAGAGATTCGGCGATGACCGAAAACCGACGCTACGTCATCACGCCGGGACAGGGCATCGCCGGACTGCGGCAGGAGCGCGTGGCCATGCCGCGTCCCGGTCGCGGGCAGGTGCTGCTGCGCATGCGCGCCTTCTCGCTCAATTTCCGCGATCTGCTGATGATCGACGGATACTATCCGGGCGGCGCGCCCGACGCGATCGTGCCGCTTTCCGATGGTGCGGGCGAGGTCGTCGAACTGGGTGAAGGCTGCTCGCGCTTCGCGGTGGGGGACCGGGTCTGCCCGATCTTCATGCAGAGCTGGATCGGCGGCGACATGACCGACGCGGACGGCGCGTTCGCGCTGGGCGGTGCGATCGACGGCGTGCTCGCCGAATATGTCGTGGTCGATGAGGCCGGCCTGGTGGCGATCCCCGCCTACATGGACTTCGCGCAGGCGGCCACGCTGCCCTGCGCCGCCGTCACCACCTGGAACGCGCTCTACGGCCGCGAGCCGATCACGCCCGGCTCTACGGTGATGGCGCTTGGCACCGGCGGTGTCGCGATCTGGACGCTGCAACTGGCCAAGGCCGCCGGGGCGCGCGTCGTCATCACCTCGTCCAGCGACGCCAAGCTGGAACGGGCCACGGCGATGGGCGCGGACCATGTCGTCAACTACGCCGCGACGCCCGAATGGGGCGCCGCCGCCCGCGCCTTCACCGGTGCACGCGGGATCGACAAGATCGTCGACAGCGCCGGGCCGGGCACGATGCCGCAGTCGCTCGCGGCACTGCGGCGCGGAGGGGAGATCGCCATGGTCGGCGTCATCGCCCCCGGTACGATCGACCCGCTGGCGATCCTCGTCGGCGGGGCGCTGGTGCGCGGCGTCATGGTCGGTTCGCGCAGCCATTTCGAAGATCTCGGCCGCGCACTGGAAGCGCACCGGATCGAACCGCTGATCGACCGCAGCTTCACCTTCGACGAGGCGGCAGGGGCTTACGAACACCTGCGCGCGGCGCAGCACATGGGCAAGGTCGTCATCGAGATGACCTGACCCCGCCAAGATACAAGAAACGACTGGGAAGGAAGTGGCTGAACCAATGCACGGCACTCTCGACATACGTCAGCGCCCCGAGGACCATTTCCTCGACGCCATCCGGGACCGGTTTCCGGTCGAGGCCGAGATCGACCGCACCCTGTCGCGCAAGATGCGCCTGCGGGCGAGCGGCGACGTCTACGCCGCCCATTCGCTGGACAGCCTGATCGAAGGCACCGCCAGCCTCATCCGCGCCAACGTGGGCGACGATTTCACGATCTCCGACGCACGCTGGCTGACCGGCGGGGCCTCGAAGATCCAGGTCGCCTTCGAACTCGAATGGCAGGACGGATCGGCGCGTCGCAAGGCGCCGATGGTCCTGCGCATGGAACCTAACGAGTCCGTGGTCGAGACCAGCCGCAAGCGCGAGTTCGAGCTGCTCCAGGCGCTCGACGGGGTGGTGCCGGTGCCGCCCTGCTTCTGGGTCGATCCGGATGGCCAACACCTGCCGCACCCCGCGCTGATCTACGGCTTCGCACAAGGCGTGACCAAGCCTTCCGATCTGCCCTCGCAGCAGGTGACCGGGATCGGCCTCAACTACGGCCCGAAACTGCGCGCGCCGATCACCGCGCAGTTCATCGAGCACATGGCGCGCTTTCACCGCATGGGCGCGGAACTCGCACCCCGCCTGCCCAGCTTCGACGGCGTGGAGGTCGGCTCCAACGCCAGCGTCATCCGCCTCGTCAACTGGTGGCGGCGGGTGTGGGAGGAAGACCGCGCGCACGACGAACCGCTGATGACGGTCGCCTACGACTGGCTCATCGCCAATGCGCCGCCGATCGACCACGTCTCGCTGGTCCATGGCGACTGCCGCGCCGGCAACTTCCTGTTCACCGAGCACGACGCGCGGATCACCGCCTGGCTCGACTGGGAACTGGCGCTGCTGGGCGACCGGCATCAGGACCTCGCATGGTCGATGATGGACCCGTACAGCCATTCGAACGAGGAAGGCACCGCCCAGCTCATCAACGGCATGCTGCCTTACGACGACTACATCGCCGCCTACGAGAAGGCGTCGGGCCTGACGGTCGATCCGGCGCGGCTGGCCTATTACCGGGTGCTGTGCAGCTACCTGTCGGTCTCGATCTGCCTCGGCACCGGATACCGCGTGGCGAAAGGCGCCAAGACGCACCAGGACATCGTCGTCTCGTGGCTGGCGATGATCAGCTACCCGATCATGGAACAATTGCGCGGCACGCTGAAGGAGGTGCTCTGATGGTCCCCGATTCCGATCTCCAGTTGCAGGTCGTCATCAAGGCGCTGCGCGAAGCCGTCGGCCCCGCGATCCGGGCGGACGAGAAGGTGGCGCAGGAGCAGTTGCACTTGTCGCTCGCCACGCTCGGCGTGCTGCGCAGCCAGTTGCCGATGACGCGCCGTTTCATCCGTGCCCTGTCGAGCGATGCGCTGGACCTCGCCGGAAAGCTGGGCGCGCTTACGGCCAGTCAGGCCCTGTCGGCTCCTCGGGAGGCACTTGAAGCGGCGCTTGCCGATCCGTCACGGGAAAACCACGAGATCGAAGCCGCCCGCAGCGCCCTGATGGACAGCACCTGCGCGCTCATCGAAACCCTCGCCCCCGATCTCGCGGATCAGGCCCGCAGGGTGGTGATCGACGCGAGCGCCATGCCGATCGAGCGCCAGCGTGCGTGGTTCATTGGCTCAGGCTTCGAATCCGCGCCCGACAAGGTCCGCCCGATCGAGACGATGCTGGAGGCGTAGAGCACGATGACATTGGGGTAAACCACCCTTCGTCATTGCGAGCGTAGCGAAGCAATCTAGAGCGGCTCAGAACGGCCCTGGATTGCTTCGCTGCGCTCGCAATGACGATTCAATAAGAAGTCATGACCTCAAGCCAGTATCCGGCCGAGCGTCTGCACCGTGGTGCCGACGCTCCAGCCGCCATCGACGAACCAGTTCTGCCCGGTGACATAGCCGGCATCGTCGCTGGCGAGAAAATGGACGGCGGCGGCGATGTCCTCTGGCTGCCCTTCGCGGCCCAGCGGCGCCAGCACTTCCAGCGCCCGGCTGAGCGCGTCGCCGTTGATGGCGATCGACAGCGGCGTGGCGACGCCGCCGGGGCTGACCGCGTTGACCCGGATGCCCAGCGGCCCGAACTCCAGCGCGGCGGTCTGCGTGGCGGAGATGATCGCCGCCTTGCTCATCCCGTATTCACCCCAACCCGGCGTCCCCCGCGCGCCGGACAGCGAGGCGACGTTGACGATCGCGCCGCCCCGCTCCATCCGCCGCGCCGCCTCGCGCATGCCGACGAGCACGCTGAGCGCATTGATCCGGTAATAGCGCGCGGCGCGCTCCGCATCGGCTTCAGCCATGTCATGCACACCGGCCGAGGCGGCGTTGTTGACCAGCACGTCGAGCCTGCCGTGGCGCTCCATCGCCTCGTCCAGCAGGGCGGCGAACTGGTCCGCGTCCGATACGTCGGTATGGCGGAATGTGCATCCCCACTGCGCCGCGCTTTCTGCGCAATCGGTGATGTCCCCGATCAGCACTTGCGCGCCTGCCCGGCGCAAACGCTGCGCCGTGGCGGCGCCGATGCCCGAAGCCGCGCCGGTGATGACGATCGATTTTCCGGTGAGGTCAAACATGGTCGCGTCCTTTGCCTGCGGCACGGGCGGCAATGTCGAGCGCCGCGATGTAGCCGAACGTCATTGCCGGCCCCAGGCTGGCCCCGCCGCCGGGGTACTTGCCGCGCATGATCGAGTTGTTGTCCAGACCCGCCGCATAGAGTCCCACGATCGGCGCTCCATCGGCGCCAAGCACGCGCGCATACTCGTCGGTATCGAGGCCCTGTATCGAGCCCAGATCGCTGGGCCGCACCTCGATCGCATAGAACGGCGCCTTGGTCAGAGGCCGCAGCGACGGGTTGGGCCCATGTCCCGCATCGCCCATGTACGTGTCATAGGCATTGGTGCCGCGTCCGAAGTCGGGATCCCGCCCGTCCGCCGCATGCCGGTTGAAGCGTTCCACGGTATCCGACAGCGCCAGCGGATCGAGCCCAAGCTCGCGCCCGAGTTCGGAAATGCTCGCCGCCTTGCGGGCATAGCCGGAGGCAACCCACTTGTCCGGGCGGAACGGCGCGGGCTTGATCGCACCCAGACCGTAGCGCGCCACCGCCTCGGCATCGGCGATCTGCCAGATGCGCGTCACGCCCTTCTCCAACGAGACTTCGCCGAAGTTCTGGTAGTGGAAACTCTCATCAACGAAACGCTTGCCGTCGCGCGCATCGACCATGATCTGCCCCGGACAGTGGCGATCGAAGAACAGCGAGGGGAAAAGGCCGACGCTGCCGTCTTCGCGCTGATAGCGTGAGGCCGGCACCCAGATGCCGTTCGCCGCATTGTCCGGGTTAAGCCGCCCGCCCAGCTTCTCGGCCATGCGGATGCCGTCGCCCCGGCTGCCTTCGGGCTGGAGCGACCAGCCGGCCGCCGACTGGTGCAACCACTTCTGCCGCATCGCCTCGTCCTGCCCGAAGCCACCGGATGCAAGGACGACGCCTTGCCGCGTCTTGACCGTATGCCGCCCGCCGCCATGCTCGAACACCACACCGGTCACCCGGCCGCCGTCGAACACGAGATCGCAGGCGCGGGCTTTCTCGATCAGATGCACCCCCGCATCGCGCGCGGACTTGAACAGGCGCCCCGCCAGCGCATTGCCGTTGGCCATGTGCCTTCCGCGCCGTCCCCGCAGCCGGTCGAAAGCGTAGCCCGCCATGCGCGAGGCAGTCAGGCGAAATGCCGAAAGTGAGCGATTCCAACCCTGCATCGCCACCGCCTGCGCGGGGCTCAACTGCATTGACTTGAACAACCCCATCTCGCGGATCGGCGGACGCACGCGCTCGAAATCCGCGCCCAGCGCATTGCCGTCGAAATCAGCCGTGAGCAGGCAGCGCCCCTGATTCCAGCCTGCCGCAGAAGGGGCGTAATCGGGAATGTCGCTGGGCGTCAGCCGTACCGTGGTGCGGCTTTCCATGAAGGCCAGCATCTCGCCCGACTTGTCGAGATACGTATCGATCTTGGCGGCGTTGAAGAAGTTGCCCAGCACCGCCTCGAGATACGTGCGTGCCGAGGCCCGGTCGTCCGCGATACCGAGCGCCGGCTGGTGGTGGTTCGCAGGAATCCACACGCCTCCGCCGGAAAAGGCGGTGGTCCCGCCGAAGACATCGGCCGCTTCAAGGAGCACCACGTCCAGCCCGTTCAGCGCGCCGACGGTCGCCGCCGTCATGCCTGCGGCGCCCGAGCCGATCACCACCATGTCCGCCGCCACGGGAAGCGTAGTCACGCTCGCCCGGCTCATCGCGCATCCACCAGCTTGCGACCGACCAGCGCCGTCTCGACGGCAACCGTATCGAGATACTCGACGATCTCGCTGATGCGGCCGTCGCGGGTGCGCAGGATGAAGCAGTAAGGATTCTGCCGGTATGGACCGTAAGGTCCGACACCCTCGACGCTGGCGATCACGACGGCGCGGTCTCCCTCGGCGATGATCTCGCTCACCGCCATGCGTGCGGGTTCGCGGAAGGTGGAGAGCATCGGGATCATCTCCGTCAGCAGGCGATCCCTGGTGAAATGCTTGGACAGGGGCGTGTCGCCGATGATCGTCCAGGTCGCATCCTCGGCCAGCGATTCGAAACCGCCCATGAAATCGCCACTGCACAACTTGTCGAAGAACGCGCGCGCGATCTGCCTGCTGTCGGTCATATCCTCTCCTATCGGCATGGTCCTCCGTCGCTGCGGGGACGCCCGGAGCGAAACTCCCACATTTGACCGTTATGTCAATTAAAACGTCCGAAAAACGAGACTTATCGCGATAAAATGGAATTTCCGCATGAATTCCGGCCAAATTATGAATTCATATGGTCAATTTAATTGCACTCACCAAGCGCCACCGCCATAGTCCTTCGCAAACTCAGCCAGATGGGAGAGCAGGCATGGCATCGCGTACGATAACGGTCTTCGGGGGAACCGGAACGGCAGGAGGCGGCGTGGTCCGCGCGCTGCTGCAGGACGGCTGGACGGTCCGTGCCGTCACCCGCGATGAAACGGGCGACAAGGCAAAGGCTGCGCGGGCGCTCGGCGCCGAAACCGTGACCGCCGACATGGAAGACCGCTCGGCCCTGCGCCGGGCCATCGAAGGGGCGGACGCGGTCTATCTATCCGGTGCGTCCCTGCAGGACCGCTGGGACATCGGGCAGGCCGTTCAGGGGATCATGGTGGCGGAAACGGTGCGCGAAGTGGGCACCGGGCACTTCATCTATCAGTCCGCACAGGCGGCAGGCAGCCGGGGCGTGCTTTCGGTCGGCTCCAAGCGAGCGGTGGAAGAGCGGATAGCCGAACTGCACCTCGATGCCACGATCCTGCGCCCGGCATGGTTCATGGACAACTTCCTGAACTACTTCCCGATCACGCAGAACGACGGCACGCTTACGATCGCAATGGCCTTGCCGACCGACGTGCAACTCGCGCTGATCTGCGCCGATGACATCGGGCGCGCGGCGGCGGCGGTGCTTGCGTCGCCGGACAATTGGCGCGGGCGCGAGGTCGATCTCGTCGCCGACGTCGGCAGCACCGCACAGATGGCCGCGATCGTCGGCGAACTTACCGGCAAGCCGGCGGTTGCCGTCGAAGTCCCGATGGCCGCGATCGAGGAGCACTGGCCGCAGGGCGTGGACCTCTATACCTGGCTGGCCACGAAGCCCGCGGAGAACGACACCGGCGCGCTGACGGCGCTGGTCGGCTCGACGATCGACTTTCGCGCATGGGCCGAAAAGCACCTCGCGCCGACCTTGCGCGGCTGAGCAGAGGCGGGGTCGGCACACCGACCCCGCCCTTCGTCACATGAAGCGCTCGGCGCTGGCGAGGTAGGCGATGGACTCCGCCGGACGGCGCAGCAGTGTCTCCCAGGCCTGCGGATCGCGCGCGACGCCCTCCTCCATCGCCGTCTGCGTCGGCCAGTAGAGTTCGCGGATACCGACGCAGAACGCGCCTTCGGGATGCAGGGCAGGCGAAGGGCGGCACCGCACATGGCGCAGCGCGCCGATCCGCCGTCCTAGCGCAAGGTCTTCATCATCGTCCCAGGCAGTCGCACCCTCGCTGATGACGTATTGCAGCAGCTTGATGCTGATCGGGCGGCGATCCAGCCGGAACAGTCTGTCGCCCGTCTCGACGCCTTCCTCGTTCCAGTCCGCCCCCGACTGCAGCACTTCCTCTTCGGCGAAGACGAACCGCAGCTTGTCCATGTCGACGAACAGCGGTTCGTCGGGGATCAGCAATTCGACGTAATTAGGCTCGCCGGGAAAATCGATGGCATCCTGCGCGCAGTCGAACCACACTTCCGCCGTCGCCTCGAAATGCGTCTGCCGGGCATCCAGCAGGTCCGAATGAACCTGATGGCTCTGGGTGTAGGCGCGCATGGTCGATATCGTGCGGCCCATCGTTCCGTGGGGGTGCCGGTAGTGGTCGTGAAACCACTGCGCCGTCACGCCGGGTTTGCGCGGAATCGCGCCGAACATCTTGATACGAGACAAATACCCTCTCCGCCTTGTCGTTATGGGAACGGTGGCCCGGTCACCCCGGCTGGAAAACCGGGAGGATGCTGCGATCCGCGATCTTCCAGACGCCGCCTTCCTGCACGCACACGTCGATCACGTCGGCCACCGAACGCACCACCGGCGAAAGGTCCGCGTCGGGCGAGCGGAACAGGGTCAGCAGCGAACGCACTTCCGCCCGCCCGTCGTCCAGCGCCGAAATCAGCGTGTTGGACAGGACATGACGCGAGGTAACGTGCGCCTCGGCCTGCCGGGCGGCCATCGCCGCCGCAATCGCAGCGCCGCTGATCGTGCCGGGCCGAGGCGCGCCGGGCCCGAAGGTCAGGTTCGCATCCTCGGCGAACAGCGCCGCCGCCTCGCCCGCACGCCCGTGGTCGATGAGCCAGAAGCCGCGCAGGGCCAATTCCGCAAGGTCGAGCCGATCCTCGATGGTGACCTTCGTCATTGCCGCCTCCGTCACCGCAGTTTCACCGCTTCGAGCCCGCGCTGGCCGATATCCGGCCGCCGTTTGAGCACGGCCTGATCCTCACCCTCCTCGACGCGGCGCAGCAGGTCTTCGGGGTCGAATTCCACGCCGATCGGATTCTCGGCAAACGCGGGGGAATAGAAGAACGCCGTCGCGTCCTCGATGTTGTCGTAGTTGTCGACCTGCAGTTCGATCTGGTTCCCGTCGGGGTCCTGATAGTACATCGAAGTCGTCGGCCCGTGATTGATCGGGAAGACCGGCGTGATGCCCACATCGCGCAGTCGCTTGTACGTCGCCATGAGATCGCCGAGGCTGTCGTAGGTGAACGCCGCATGGTGGAAGCCCGCCACGCCGTCCTTCTGCTCCTCCAGATCCGGCATGTTCAGAACCGCGACGCGGTGATGCTCCTCGTCATAGGAGAGGAATGCGAGGATTTCGTTCTCGAAAGCAGCCTCGGCGCCGAGCACGGTCTTGTACCAGTCGATCACCTCGCGAAAGCGCGATGTGCGCAGCACGAAATGGGCAAGCCGGATGGGCGGGATGATCGCCGCAGTCTCCGTGGGGGCCTCACTGGATTGCTGTGTCATGGTTGTTGTCCTTGTGTCTGGAGAAGGCGTCAGTGCGCCGCTTGCTCGCCGAAGACCGCCGACTGGAGCATCATCGTGTCCATGAACTCGATCACTTCGACGAGGCGCCCGCCTGCCGCGCGCATCACGAAGGCATAGTAGGGCTGATCGTAAGGTCCGGTCGGTCCCACGCCGCGCCCGCTGCCCAGCAGCACGGCGCGGTCGCCCTGCACGATCGGCTCCTCGAAGCGGACGACCGGCGGCTCGACGAAGTCCGACAGCAGCGGCACCAGCCGCGCGATCAGGTCCTTCGGTCCGTGATAGACGCCCGATGCCGGCGTCGTACCGATCACGGTGTAGATGCCGTCGTCGGCGAGCAGTTCGAACGCCTCCGGGAACCGCAGCTGCGCCAACAGTTCGCCGAACCGGCGGGCAAGCCCTTGTGCATCCTCCATCGAATCCTCCTCTTCCTTGCCTGTCTTATATTGATCTTTTGGTCAGGAAAGCATAACCCAAGGCGGATGACAAGGAGGCGTGTCGCACAGACCGCCCGATCGGGAGAGAATGGCATGAAGTTTCATCACATGGCGCTGATGGTGACCAATCTGGAAGACGCCATCCGCCTCTGGCGCGACGTCATGGGCTTTGAGCTCGGCGTCGAGACCGTGATCCCCGACGGGCCAGAGCCGGGGCCGAACACCTTCATGTATCCGGCGCTGCTGGACGACATCTTCAAGATCAAGGGCGCGCGTTCGCGCATGGCCCTGCTCAGTTCGAAGGACGGCGCCTTCATCGAGCTACAGGAATGCCTGAACCCCGCGATCACCAAGACGCCCGAGGAGAACTTGCGCTATGGCCATACCGGCATCCACGAACTCGGCCTGCTGGTGACAGACATCGACGGCTGGTTCGAAAAAGTCAGGGCTGCCGGCTACCGCACGCAGACGGACTACGTGTGGCAATGCGCATCGATGGGCCGCTCGTTCCTGTTCTACGACCAGGACGGCAACATGATCCAGCTCTGGGAGAACCTCGGCGAGCCGGAATGGAGCTGAGGCCGAGGCGCCGCCCTAAGGCGTGACGACATTACATCGTATCGTCATTGCGAGCGAAGCGAAGCAATCCAGGGCAGTTTTACGCCGCTCTGGATTGCTTCGCTACGCTCGCAATGACGAAGGTTAGTTCAATATCATCGCGCCCTACGGCGCGTCGATGAAGACGAGTTCGTAGAGGAATGCGATGTTGCGCAGGATTTCGGTCTCGGAGAACACGTCGCGGCCCGTCAGTTCACGGTATTCGGTCGAGACCGTGAACGGCGTGCCGCCGGCGCTGATGATCATGTAGTACATCCGCGCCGGATCACACTGGCGCACGATGCCCTGGTCCTGCCCGGCGCGGATGAGTTCGCGGATCGCGCCGAAGTGTTCGCGCAAGTAGTTCTCGATGACCCACTGCAGGCGCGAGGTGTCCTGGTTGCTCTCCATGGTCAGGATACGGTGGATCTGCGGCTGGCGGGCGGACATACGAATGAATTGCTCGATGAACGTGCGCAGTCCCGCCGCGGCGCTGTCGCCCGCGCTTTCCAGATGCGCCTTCATTTCCGCCGAATAGCGCTTGAGCGCATTGTCGATCGTCGCGATCCACAAGGCTTCCTTGGACTGGAAGTGATAGAGCACCAGCGTGTGCGTCACGTCCGCCCGGTCGGCCACGGCACGAGTGGAAGTGCCTTCGAAGCCGAACGCCCCGAAGCATTCCAGTGCGGCGGCCAGGATGCGCTCGCGCACATCGTCGCCCCGGCGGCTGGCGCGCTTGCGCTGCCGCTGCGGCGCCTTCTGGTCGATCGCGACCGGGTGCGTTTCCGCCCCGTCGAGCCGCACCGCGATGCGGCCGCTGCTGGCACGGCGGCGCTTGGCGGGCGCGGAATCTTCGGGAATATCGCTCGTTTCGGCCATTCGATCGCTCCGTCAGGCCGTTCGCCTGACCAAAGATGTGCATTTCCTGACACCCTCACATCAGGATATGCAGCAAGGTCAAGCGATTTTGCAAAAACCGCGGTGAGATTAATCCACCATTAGGTCAGTTTTGGGGCAAAAATTGACGGTCAGGCGACGATCCAGTTCTCGATGGCACCGATCCCGTCAATCTCGCAGCGCACCACGTCCCCCGGCGACAGGAAGCGCGGCGGCTGCTGCGCCGCGCCCACACCTTCCGGCGTGCCGGTGGCGAGAATATCGCCCGGCTCCAGCGTGAAGGCGGCCGAAAGGTGGGCGATCTGCGCCCCGATCGAGTGGATGAACTGCTCGGTATTGCTGGACTGGCGCACCTCGCCGTTGACGATGCAGCGGATGCCGAGCGCGGCCGGATCGGCGATCTCGTCCGCCGTGACGATCCATGGCCCGATCGGCCCGTGCGTATCGAACGACTTGCCCATGGTGATCGTCGGGGACTGGAATTGCCAGTCCCGCGCCGACACGTCGTTCACCACACAGTAGCCGAAGACATGGGCCATCGCATCGCCCTCGGCGACGGACTTGGCAGCGTGGCCGATCACCACGCCCAGTTCGACTTCGTGATCGAGCTTGGTGGTCGGCCCCTGCACCACGTCGTCGTAGGCCCCGTTCACGCACGTCGTCTGCTTGTTGAACCACAGTTGCCCGTCAGGCACCGTGATGCCCAGCGCACGCGCCTCGTCCGCATGACGGCGGTAGTTCATGCCAAGACCCAGGAACTTGCGCGGGCGCAGCGGAGCCAGCAGATGCACATCGGCCAGCGCCAGCCGCTCACCGCGCCCCGATGCCAGCGCAGCGGCAATCTCACCCAGAGCGCCCTGCCCGCCCTCGATCAACGCGATCATGTCGGGATGGTCGATGCCGATCGTGTCGAGCGGAACGATAGCATCGCCCTCCACCACGCCGAGGCGCGGCGCACCTCCCTTTTCGAACCGGGCCAGTTTCATCGTCGTTCCTTCGTTTCGGGAGATCAGGCAGCCGCAAGGCCGTCGTAGAACCGCCGGGCATCGGCGTAAGTCGGCAGGTGCGCGGTCGAGCCGCCGTCCACCCGGATCACCTGCCCGGTGATGTAGCGCGCCTCGTCCGACGCCAGCCAGGCGACGGCCTGCGCGACATCCTCAGGCGTGCCGAGATAGCCGGTCAGGGTGGCATCGACGTTCATTGCGATGAAGGCGGGCGGGATCGAGGCTTCGAGCAGCGGCGTCGTGATCATCGACGGCGCCACCGCGTTGCAGCGGATTCCCTCGCGGCCGAAGGCCGTGGCCACCTGTTTGGTCAACTGGATCACCGCCGCCTTGGACACGCAGTAGGCGGGCATTTTGTAGAACGCATCCACCCCGTACATCGAGGCGGTGTTGACGATCGAACCGCCGCCCTGTTTGCGCATGGCAAGGATCGCGTGACGGCACCCCTGCATCGTCCCCCGAACCGTACCGGCGAAGATCTGGTCCCACAGCGCGTCGGGGATCTCGAGAATATCCGTGTCGCCGGAAATCGCCTCGGGCGAAGTGAATGCGGCATTATTGTGCATGATGTCGAGCCGACCGAAGCCATCGACCATCGCGCCCACTGCCGCGCGGAAATGGTCTTCCACGGTAATATCGAGATGCAGCGCGCGGGCCGTGCCGCCGGCGTCGGCGATCTCCTCGGCAACGGTCTTCGCCGCTGCATCGTTGATGTCGGCGATGCCCACTACGGCGCCTTCCGACGCCAGCCGCAGCGCGGTCGCGCGGCCGAGGCCCGATGCTCCACCGGTGACGATGGCGACTTTGCCCTTGAAACGCATGACAGTCCTTTCCCTTGCGCCCGATCAGCCGAGAAACGGCAAGCCGCGGGCGATCCTTATCGAGTTGGGCCACGGCGTTCCCGGCGCGCGGGGTTGCCCGTGGATTTCAATGGCGACGTGCGCCTGCGCCAGCCCGAGCACCAGCGCCATGAGATTGCGCGCATCGTCCGGCAGGTCGTCGAGCCCGAACCGGTCGACGTAGCCGATCGCCTCTTCCGCCCGCGCGCACATGGCCTCGTAGAACACCCTGATCTCGTCCATCGAGCGCTCGCAGCGCGCGGCCAGCCGCCCGGCGGTGGTATGGCTCCCCCAGCTGTCGACGAAAGGTTCGAGTTCCGCGAACGCCTGCGGCAAGCGCGCCGCACCGCTCACGCCAGCGCCTCGGTGACGGTTTCCGCCTCGACCCATTTGAGCAGTTGCTCGACCGAGTGGCGGATGCCGACTTCGCTGTCCTGAAGCTGCATCTCGTCCTTGCCGGAACTGTTGATGCCGCGCTGGGTGCGGGCCACGTTGGCGAGGTCTTCCAGCACCACCTCGATCACCCGCGCGACATAGAGTTCCTGCTGCAGCCGCTGGCGCGCGTTCAGCGCGTCGGGGACATAGAAGCGCACTTCGTAGCGCGAAGTGGTCGGCGTCAGCGGCCAGAACTGGTGGACCCAGAATCCGCCGGGGCCGAAATCGATCTGGGTGTTCGGGAACAGGTTGTTCACGTCCATAGACCAGCACCCCGCCCGCGTCGGATTGACCGCGGGGTGATCGAGGAACTCAGCCATCTGCGAACTCGTGCCTGCCGCGATCAGGCTGCCGGTGTCGCCAGAGGCATAGGCCAGCATCTCCACCTTGTTGCGCTCGTCGAGCGGCATCGTCGGGTTGCCGTACATCGAGACGGTGCGGTGCGGGCCGAACGTGCGCGCATCGAGCAGCCGGGCGAAGCGGTTCTCGCTCGACGAGAAGGTCTGGGCAATCGTCTTCTTGTGGATCGCGGGGATGTGGTAGCTTTCGATGAAGGCGTCCTGCACGACCTTCCAGTTGGCATCGAGGTCCGCCTTGAGCACGATCGGCTTGTCCGCCGCCACGTAAGGCACGCCGGCCAGACGGTCGGCGAAATCGCCGAGGAAGGTGCGCAGATCGACTTCGGGCTGGCGCTGGAGGTTGACGAAGATCCAGCCCTCCCAGGTTTCCGTCGCCATCTGCGTCAGCCCGCAGCGCTTCTTGTCTACCGCGAAGAAGCTGGCTTCGTCCGGGATCGAGATCAGATCGCCATCGGTAGCATATGTCCAGTTGTGGTAGGGGCAGACGATGCGCCGCGCATTGCCCGTCGGACCATCGAGGACTTGCGATCCGCGGTGCGAACAGGTGTTGTAGAACGCGCGGATGCGTCCATCCTTGCCCCGGTTGAGGATCGCGGAAACGCCGCCCGGCAACAGTTCGGTCGCGAAATAGTCGCCGTAGGCCGGGATTTCTTCCTCGCGCCCGACCAGCAGCCAGGCCCGCTCGAAGACTTGCGCGCGTTCGCGTTCGAAGAACTCGGGCGATCGGTAAGGCTCGAGCGGCACCGGGCCGGTGCCAAGGCCGCAGGCCTCGGTGAACGCCGTCTTGCCTTCGAAAGCCCGCGCGGAAGCGGTGATGTTCATGTCCCAACCCTCTCCAATCGGAACCGGCGCCGACGTCAGCATCAGATGCCGCGTCGAGTCTTTATTTGACCGTTTGGTAAACTTAAGGTTGGAGAGGGGAATGTGTCAAGCGTTAGAGGTCGATGATATCGGATTGAACGACCATCTCATCATTGCGAACGCAGCGAAGCAATCCAAGGCAGTGTCAAGCCGCTCTGGATTGCTTCGCTGCGCTCACAATGACGATTCAATACAGCGCCCTAAAGATCGCGATATTCTGGCGCGGCGCGGTTCCTGAAGGCTTCCACCGCCGTTTCGTGATCGGCGGTCGCGATCAGCATGCATTGCTGGCGATCCTCCAGCGTCAGCGCGGCGTCGAGCCCCGGTGCATCGACGGTGAGATTGAGGGTCTCCTTCGTCATGCGCAGCCCCATCGGCGAGGCGCGCAGCATATCGCGGGCCATTGCCAGGCCCGCTTCCATGAGCGCCTCGCCGGCGACCACCGAACTGACCAGTCCGGTCGCCAGCGCGCGCGGCGCGGCGATGAAGTTACCGGTCATCAGCAATTCGGAAGCCACCGACAGCCCGACTAGGCGCGGCAGCAGATAGCCCGAACCCATGTCGCATCCGCCCAGCCCCACGCGCAGATAGGCAGCATTGAGCCGCGCATCCTCCGCAGCGATGCGCACGTCGGCCGCCAGTGCCAGCGAGAACCCCGCACCGCAGGCCGCACCGTGCAGCAGCGCGATGACCGGCTGCGGGCACGCCCGCATGGCGCGCACGATCCCCGAATAGAGCCGCTGCATCGCCAGTTGCCGCTGGTTGCGCCCCGGTCCTTCATTGGCGAAAGCGTCGGAGCCCAGTTCGGCACCCGCGCAGAACATGCGTCCGGCACCGCGCAGGATCACCACACGCGTCTCCAGCCGTGCGGGCAGGCCGCTGAAGTAGTCGAGCAGCGCCTGTGCCAGTTCGGGCGACACCGCGTTGAGCTGGTCGGGGCGATTGAGCGTGACGATCTCGATCGCGCCTTCGCTTTCCACCGTAAGCACCGTGCCGCTCATGCGATGATGTTCTCCGACCGTTGGGCATAGAGGCGCCGCAGCGCCATCTTGTCGAGCTTGCCGGTGCTGGTCCGGGGCATCGCATCGATAACCCGGATCGCATCGGGCAACCACCACTTCGCGACGAAGTCTTGCATATGCTCGCGCAGCGCCGCCTCGTCGAGCGCCTCGACGCCCTCGGCCAGCGTGACCAGCATCAGCGGCCGTTCCTGCCAGCGCGGATGCGGGATGCTGATGACGCCCGCCTCGGCGACGCCGGCGAAACTGGCCGCCGCCGATTCCAGTTGCAGCGTGCTGATCCACTCGCCGCCGGACTTGATGACGTCCTTGGCGCGGTCGACGATCTCCATGGAACCGTCGGGATAAATGCGCGCGATGTCGCCCGTCTCCAGCCATTCGAAGCCTTCCGCATCGCTGAGGCCCACGTAGCTGCCGGACGCGATCGGACCCCGCACCAGCAGGTGGCCCGCGTGCTCGCCGTCGAACGGAAGCGGCTTGCCCTCGTCATCGACGATGCGCATCTCGGACAGGAAACCGACGCGCCCCTGCCGGGCAAGGTGGCGTTCGTGCTGTTCGTCGGCCGGCAGAGTGTCCGACCCCGCCGCCGGGGCGCTGCGCGAGCAGCCCGGCACTTCGGTCATGCCCCAGGACTGGCACAGGGTGATGCCGAAGCTCTCGAAGCGCTCGGCCAGCGCGCGCGACGGGCGAGTACCGGCAAGCAGGCCTGTGCGCACCGTCTCCAGCTTCGAGCCCTGACGGTCGGCGGCGTCGAACAGGTCCATCCAGATCGTCGGCACGGCGCCGGTGATCGTCACGCCCTCCCCGTCGATCAGTTCGATGATGCCCTCGGGCGAGAAATCGCGGCCGTTGAGGACAAGCTTGTGGCCGTTCATCGGCGCGGTGAAGGGCATCATCCAGCCATTGGCGTGGAAGATCGCGGCGATCGGCAGCATGCATTCCAGCGAGCCGCGCCGGTGGGTGCCGTACATGTCGGCCATCGACATGTTCATCGACCCCAGCGTGATCGAGCGGTGCGTATAGGCGACGCCCTTGGGCCGGCCGGTCGTGCCCGAAGTGAAGCAGATCGTCGCAGCCTGGTTCTCGTCGAAAGTGGGCCATGCAAAGTCAGCCGAGGCGTCGCCGATGAAATCGGTCTTGGTGACGAAGCCGGGCAGTGCGCTCGCCGGAACCGGCGCGCCGGGTTCGTCCATGAACACCCAGCGGGTGACCATCGGCGTGATAGCCGCGACCTGCTCGGCCAGCGGCAGGGTGTCGGCATCGATGAAGATCGTGATCTCGCCGACCTTCTCGATCATGTAGCGCAGATCCTCGGCCGTCAGGCGCGGATTGAGCGTGTGCAGCCCCGCCCCGATGCCGAGCGCGGCATAGAACAGCTCTATGTGGTTCGAGGTATTCCACGCCAGCGAACCGACGACGTCGTCCACCTTGAAGCCATGGCCGGTCATGGCATTGGCCAGCCGCTTTGCCCGGTCGCGCATCCGCGCCCAGTCCGAACGCTCGATCACGCCGTCGATGCGGCGCGCTACGAAGGGCGTATCCCCGTGATGCTCGGCGGCATGGTCGATCAGCCGCGACAACAGCATCGGGTTCGTCATCATCGTCCCGCGCAAGTTCAGATCCTCTCTGTTTATATCCGGCTCGGGAGAGGAGGTGCTGCCCCCTCCCCCGGCCACCCGTCAGAAGCGGGCCGCGAGCGCTACGCCGTAGCTCGCCGGCCGCCCGGTGTACCGCACCTGAGTATCGTACAGGATTGGTGCATTGGTGTAATAATACTCGTTAGTGACGTTGTTCGCGAACACCGTGAGTCGATACGCATCGTCAGAAAACGACAATCCGGCACGAAGGTCAACCAGTGTATAATCTTTGAGCTTGGCGGTCGGTACGGTGTCGATCACCGAGTAGGTCGAGCTGTTGTGCGTCACCGTCCCGCCGAGGAATGCCGAGACGCCCTCGCTGAGCGAGAACTCGTAATCAGCAGAACCATTCACCGACAGCTTGGGCGCGAAGGGGATCGGGTTACCCTCGAAATCCTGCACGCCGCCGTTGAAGCCGACGCCGGTATATTCGTCGATGCGGGTATCGACGTATGTGCCGCCCAGACGCAGGTTCAGGCCATCGACCGGCTCTGCCATGATCTCCGCCTCGACGCCCATCAGGCTCGACTTGGGCACGTTGACCAGCGCGTCGAGCACGCCGAACACCGGGTCGATGCGCTTGCCGCGGATCTGCTTGTCCGTGTACTTGTAGTAGAACCCGGCCAGATTGAACTGCATGCGCCGGTCGAGCATACTGGCCTTGAAGCCGCCTTCGAAGGCCAGCACCGATTCCTGCGTGACCGGCGCGAACTGCGCGGTGCTGGACGCATTGGTGAACAGGAAGCTGCCCGCCTTGTAGCCCTTGGACACGTTGGCATAGAGCAGCAGTTCGGGAAGCGCCTGATAGTCTATGCCGCCCCGCCACGAAACGTTGTCCTGGTCGAGCGAGCCTTCATACAGCGTCGGCAGGAAAGTCGCCTCGTCCAGCGTCACGCATCCGCCTGCGGGAATGGCCGGAGTCGGCGCGGCAGTCGGATCGATCGCCTGTCGCACCTGGGTCGAGACGGCGGTGAAGAACGCCGCCGCGCCGCCGTTTCCGGGATCGCGGGTGCAGGTCTGCGCATCGCGCTGGCTCTTGGTGTAGCGTACGCCGCCCTTCACCGTCAGGCCGGGCAGGATCTCGTAGTCGGCATTGGCGAAGACCGCGTAGTTGTCGATCTGCGAGTTCAGGAAGAACGTGTTGGTATTGGCCGGGAAGCCGAGGTTCGCCACCACCGAGCTTTCGCCCGCATACTGGTCGGCGAATTCCTTCGATGTGGTGTGCTCGTAGTTGCCACCGATGATCCAGCTGAACGGGCCGGAGCCGTTGCTGGCGATGCGCAGTTCCTGGCTGAACGACTTGAGCGAACCATCGAACAGGAACTCCAGCGATTCCACGGCGACGCCGTCGGGATCGTTGACCTGCTTGCGGCTGAAATCGACGTAGGAGGTGATCGAGGTCAGCTTCAGGCTGTCCGAAAGCTCATAGTCGGTGCGCAGGGCGGCCTGCCATTGGCGGTCGTCGCCCTTGGGACGGCGGTTGGGGTTCCAGTCGGCAGTGCGCGGCTTTGACGGCGCGAAGGGCGTGGCGGCAAGACCCGCTCCGACCGGGCCGACTTGCGGGAACAGGGCGATGTACTGGCCCGCCTGCGGGTCCGACTTGTCGATCATGCCATTGACGTTGAGCGACACCGAGAGCCGGTCGGTCGGCGTCCAGTCGAGCAGGACGCGGCCCATGTAGAGTTCCTTGTCGCCCAGCTTGTCGTCGTCGGGCCGGGTCTGGCTCTTCTGCCAGGCGCCGCCCTGCGCGGTCTTGGCCGCAATGCGGACGCGCAGCGTGTCGCTGATCGGGCCGCTGACGAAGCCGCTCGCATCGACTTCGCCGAAGCTGTCGATGCTGGCATTGACGCCTGCCTTGAAGTCGGCGGTCGGCTTGGCGGCGACGTAGTTGATCGCGCCGCCCGTCGCGTTCTGGCCGAACAGCGTGCCCTGCGGCCCCTTGAGGACTTCGACGCGCTCGACGTCCAGCGCCGCCGTGCCGACCAGCGCCGGGAACGGCATCGGCACTTCGTCGACGTAGACGCTGACCGCCGGATAGGCCGCCAGCGAGTTCTCGTAGAAGCCGACGCCGCGCAGCGTGTAAACCGGCGTGTTGTAGATGCTGTTGGCGACCGTCAGCGCCGGGATCACCTTGGCGAGATCCGACACGCTGTTGACGCCTTGCTTGACCAGATCGTCGGAGGACAGCGCCTGGATGGTCAGGCCGACCTTGTTCAGAGATTCCGAGCGCTTCTGCGCGGTGACGATGATCTCCCCCACGCCCGCCGTGGGCTGCGCCGTGCCTGCCGCTTCGTCCTGCGCCATGGCGAGGCCCGGCGTGGCCACAAGGCCGATGAAGGCGACGCCTGCCAGTAACTTGCTCGATTTCATATATCTTCTCCCGTGAACTTTGTTTTTCAGTTGGTTTCGAAAGCGATCGGCAGAGACTTCAACCCTCCCACAAAGTTGGTCTCGATGTAGCGGGGGCTGCCGTTCAGCCGGACGGCGGTGAGGTGCGGCATCAGTTCTTCGTAGAGGATGCGAATCTCGAGCTTCGCAAGGTTCTGGCCGAGGCACATGTGCGGGCCGGAACCGAACGAGAGGTGCCGGTTGCGCTTGCGGGCAAGGTCGAAAGTCCCCGCGTTCTCGAAGATGTCCTCGTCACGGCTGGCGGAAGGGTAGGACAGCATGAGGCGCTGACCCTTGCGGATCGCGGTCCCGTGCAGGTCGAAGTCGTCGATCGCGGTGCGCGTGAAGTGCCGCACCGGCGCCGCCGTACGCAGGGCTTCCTCGACAAAGGACGGGATGAGGCTCGGGTCCCCCTTGAGCCGCGCGAACTGGTCGGGGTGCTCGCACAGCGCTTTCATGCCGGTGGCGGTCGTGGTCGACGTGGTATCGTGCCCGGCGGTGGCGATGGTGATGTAATAGCCGTTGGCGAAGAAATCGCTGATCGGCTCGCCGTCGATCTCGGCATTGGCGATGACGCTCATCAGGTCGTCGCGCGGGTTCTCGCGACGATCGCGGGTCATCGGCGTGAAGTAGTCGTAATATTCCTGAATCACCCGGTGGAACTGGCGCGCGGCCATGTCGGGGGTGATCTCGATGTCGCTGCGCTGCTCTTCGGGGTCCTTGGAGCCGAAGAATTCCTGCGTCATCTTCAACATCTTGGGCAGATCCGTCTCGGGGACGCCGAACATATTCATGATGACCCTGAGCGGGTATTCGAGCGCGAAATCCTTGACGAAATCCACCTCGCGCGGACCGGCCAGCAGCCGCGCCACGGTGTCCTTGGCGATGATGCGAATATCGCTTTCAAGCCGGGTGATCCTCGCGGGCGAGAAGTACGGAACGGCGATCGAGCGCAGCGCCTTGTGATCGGGATTGTCCATGTGCGTAAGCGCCGCGACGACCTGGCAGGTACCGTTGTTGGCCGACCGCAGGAAGGCGTCGTCGGCCTGCGGGTTGTAGATCGGATTGTCGACCATGTTCAGGAACACGTCGGCGCGGCGCTCGACAGTGACGACGTCGTTGTACTTCGTGACCATCCAGATCGGATCGTAGCCGTCGAGATGCGCCCAGCCGATCGGCCGGTTCGCACGCATCCATGCCAGCGCCTCGTGAAACGAAGCCTCATCGGCGCAGAGGTTCGGGTTCACCACCTTTTCGGCGATGTCATCGGGAATGCGAAGTTCGTCCGGCCCGAACGCGAGTGTGTCGGTCTGCATGATCGGTTGCCTTCAGAAGGTGAGAACGGGCTTGACCACCAACCCGGCAAGCTGGTCTTCGATAGCCTGGTTGATCTGGTCGAACGGGTAAGTGCGCACGAGCTTGTCGAGCGGCAGGCGTCCCGCTTCGTAATGAGCCAGAAGCTCGGGAATATAGGTGTCGGGGTCGGTATCGCCCTCGATCACCGCCTTAAGCGTCGCGCCGCTGGCGAGGAAACCGAGCATCGAGGTCGAGAACACCGCATCCATCTTCTTGGGCACGCCGAGGAACGCCATCGTCCCGTGCGGGGCGAGCGAGGCCAGCGCCGCCTGCACCACCGCGTCCACCGCCGTGGTATCGACCACGTAATCGACACCGCGCGCGGCGATGGCGCGGATCGCCTCAGCCACGTCGCCGGCGGCCGGATCGACCGCGTGCGTCGCGCCGAGTTCCGCCGCAAGGGCCCGCCGCGCGGCTACGGGTTCGACGACGATGATCGGATCGCAGCCCGCAAGCTTCGCCCCCATGACCGCGCTCAGCCCGACCGAGCCGCCACCGAAGATCGCGATCGAACGCCCGGCCTTTGCCGCGATCGAGCGCATCACCGCGCCTGCTCCCGTCTGGATGCCGCAGCCCAGCGGCGCAGCCATGGTCAGGTCGGCGTCGGCGTGAACCTTCACGGTGTTGTGCTGCGTCGCGATCGCATACGTCGCAAACGACGACTGCGCGAAGAAGTATCCGCCCACGGGCTCGGAGCCGCAGCACAGCGTCGCGCTGCCGTCCGGGCGTCGGCCGCTGTAGTTGAGCGTCATCCCCTTTTCGCAGTAGGCCACGTCGCCCCGGCGGCAGTTGGTGCATTCGCCGCAAGAGCCCACGGTGAGCACCACCTTGTCGCCCGGCGCGACCTTGGTGACGCCCGGGCCGACGCGCTCGACGATGCCCGCTCCCTCGTGCCCGAGCACGATGGGCATCTGCACCGGCAGCGACTGGTCGCGTGCCGCGATGTCGCTGTGGCACACGCCCACCGCCACCAGGCGCACGAGAACCTCGCCCTCGCGCGGTTCGTCGATCTCGATTGTTTCAAGCGCAAAGGGGCGCTTGGCCTCGCGCGCAATGGCGGCCGTAATCTGCATATGCCGATTTCCAGTTCAAGAGGGTTTGGCGCGGAGACGGGGAGAGAGCTCGCCCCCGCGCCGGGACCGTCAGCCGCCCCGGAGGACGGCGACCGCTTTCGTATCGGTGCGGTTCAACACACTTGATGCGCCGCGTCGGCCACACCCGCCGGGCATGGTTTCGCAATGCATCTGAGAGCATTTCCACTTCGGTCTTTTCAGATGGATGCTGCCTTGCATCTTCGTCTCCCAAGCCATCGCTTTGCACGATCGGCTTCAAGTGCTACGTACTTCGTATACGCAGTTTGTAATCTGATTTACTTCCCGTGACAAGCGGCAAAATCAAAACTAGGAAAATGCGATGAAGATGGGGGAATTGGAGCACCTTACGGGGGTAAACCGGGAGACGATCAGGGTGCTGATCCGCAAGGGTTTGGTACCCCCGCCCGACAAGCCGAAGGCAACCGTGGCGCATTACAGCGACGAGCATGTGCGGGCGATTCGGGCGGTGCGTAATCTGCAGCGCGAACATCAGGTAACGCTGGACGAAATCGGAGCGATGCTGCGCGGCGACAAGCTCGACAAGCGGTTGGAGGCGCCTGCATTCCACCATCTCGAAAATCTGGTGGCCGCACGCTTCGGCGAGGACGACCGCACGATTGCGCTGGAAACATTACAGCAGGGAAATGCACACGCGGAACGCGACGCACGTGGCCTCGCGGCACTTGGCGCCGTCGAACTCATCGAGACGGAAGAAGGAACCGCCGTCAGCTACACCGACGCGAACCTGATCGGCATCTGGGCACGCATGCGCGAAGCAGGCTTCGAGGAATCGGCCAACTTCTTTCCGGAAGTGCTGGATCACTACACCAAGTCGGCCGACTATCTCGCCTTCGCCGAAGCCACCCGCTTCATCACCCGCACCGAAGGCCTGATCCGCGAAGAACGGGCAGCCGATATGCTGAGAACCGGCCTCCCCCTCATGCTCGACTTCTTCGGGGTGCTGAGGATGAAGTATTTCATGCGCTACCTGACCGCTGAAAGTGAAGGTCGGCTCCACGAGATCGTACCGCCGCGCCTGGACCGCGCAGGCGCCGCCGACGCCGCGCCCAGACAAGAAGGACGCAGCAATCGGAAGCCTCCCTCCAAGTGAGGCTCTATTACCCCGACACGGGGCGCGCATTGGCAAGACGCGACAGCTTCTTGGAAAGCGTCGTGACGCCGATGACGTCGGTCACGTTGCTGAACCCTACCCGGTCGCCCATCGTCCAGCGATAGAGGGTCTGATACGAGATGAAGGCGGCATAGGCGTTGTGCCAGGGCGCGGCGGCGACGGCGGCGCCCACCATCTCCCATTTGCGGCCCTTGGCATCGGTGATCCGCACCACGCGGTGCATGCCGAGCAGCGACAGGCTTTCCGCATCAACCTCTGCCGCCACGATGGCGCAGCTTTCACCATCGACCAGAGCATAGCCGAAGCGGAACGTGGTGTAGACGGTCTGCCCATCGACGATGTCCAGCGTCATGATGAGATGGAACGCGAGGTCGGTCCCGAACGTCATGTGCATCCACGAGACGGGCGCCGAGTTCCACTCCGCGCGCGGCCCCCAGCTGCGATCGAGGCCGTCCACGCAATCGACCGCGAAGCGATGGCCGTGCACTTCCAGTTCGCCGGTGATGTGGCCGACGAGGTCGTAATGCCCCTTCGACCAGGAATCGCCCGCGCCGCTCGCAGCCTCGGTGTCACCGCCGAAATGCTCCAGCATCGGGTTCTGGTTCGGGTCCAGCGGATCGAACGGGTCCATCAACCCCTTGAACCACAAGTCGAAGCGGCACAGGCCGTCGGTGCCTTCGTACCGATAGTGATAGTCACGGGCATTGTTGCTGCCGGTGACCGCGAGGCCCGTGGACAGGCGGAAGTCCGACAGCTTTTCCGGGCACTGGACGTGCATCTGCGCATCGGAATAGTCGGCCGCGCCGGCATGGGCCACGATGCCCTGGTGGATGTAGACGGACGACAGGCACACGCCCGCGTTCGGCCGCCCAAGGAAGTAGGCATTTCCGCTGATCCCGGCTTCGGGCACGGAGAAGATGAGGAACATCGTCTCCGCATAGTTATGCTCGGTCGAACCGTGATGGTGAAAGTCGAGGTCTGCGTTGGTGATCATGATCCGGCCTTGCCTGGTTGGGGGAAGTGTAAAACAGGGCGCGTTACCAGGCGGGTGCCGGCAACGCCTCGGGGGTCAGCTCGAAGCCGAAGGGCAAGGCCCATAGCCGCGCCTGCGCCAGCATCGCCTCGCTGCCATCGAGGATGGCGGCGGTCAGGTCCCGTTCGCAGGGAGAGCCATGCGTGGTCGCCACCAGCGCCGCCAGCTGTTCGCGCAAGTGACGGCTGGCAACCTCGCAATCCGCCGCATCGCGGACGCAGAGCGCAAGCACCTCTTCGCCCACCGAGATTCCGGCGGCCAGCACCTCGCTCTCGGCCGGCAGGCTGGGCTGCACGATCGCCCTCGCCCGCTCCGCCAGCGCAAGGCAGGACGACAGTTCGAGCCGCGCGAAGCGGGTCGCTTCGGGAATGCGGTCAGCCACGAAGCCCAGCGTGGCGATCGTCAGCTGCAGTTGCTCGACCACGTGCTTGTCCGCACCGGCGAGCGCGGGCGCTATGACGTCGCTGAGCGCGCGGATCGCGATGCGGACCTGCGTTTCGAAAGACTGGTTCATCGTGTGACCTCCAGAAACCGCTCGCGCAGGTCGGCGATGGCCGTGTGCCCCATCTGCGACACGAAGTTCACGAGCACGTCCTGATGCGTCCCGGCCTGCAGCGAAGCGCGCGCCGAGGCGGCGAGCGTCAGGACGCAGACGAGATAGCGGTTGAATATCTCGAAGTAGCGGATCCGCACCGGATCGACCGGGAGCCCCGAGGCCGCCACGTATGCGGCGTAGAAATCGTCCTTCGGCATCATCCCGGAGGCCAGCACGCTCCTGCCATCCTCGGACAGATGCTGGAAGGTGGGCAGCGTGGCGTAGGTGAGGTCCTGATGCCGATCGCCGATGACCGCGCCTTCCCAGTCGAGCCAGGCGGTGATTGCGCCGGACGCCTCGTCGAACAGGAAGTTGCCGCTGCGATAGTCGCCGTGGACGATCGACGGGCGGTCCACCGGCGGCGCGTGGGCGATGAGCCACTGGTAGACGACTTCGAGGAGCGGCTCTTCCTCGATCCGGTCCTCTTCCCAGATCCGGCGATAGGCGTTCACCTGCCGGATCACGGATGCGTTCGAGCCCGCCTGTGCCTGCATGAACGAGACCATCGCGGTGCATTCGCCCGGATCGACGGTATGCAGGCGCGCGAGCAGGGAGACGAAATGCGGCGCGAGTTTCACGCGCAGTTCGGGGCCGTAGTTCTGCCCCAGGCCCGATACCTTCTCCACGCCGACGCTGGGCTTCGCGGCGCCCTGTGCGAAGGCATAGACCATTCCCGGATACGGCAGATGCCGCGCCTCGGGGTCCACCCAGTAGGGGCGCGGTGCCGGGATCACGCCCTGGACCGCGTTCAGCACCTCGAATTCGCGTCGGCGGCTGGATTCGGTGACCGAGGCGGCGGGTTCCATGCGCAGCACGAGAGTTTCGACGCTTTCGGGAGCCTGCCCGTCCAGCCCGCGCCACGCAAGGTCGAAGACCATCTGCAGCTTCGATGCCCCGCCCGACAGCCAGCGGGCATTGGAGACTTGCGCCTCATAGCCAAGCTCCTCGCCGATCATCGCCGTAACGCCCGCGACCAGCCGTTCGATCGGAACCGCCTTGTACGGATCGCCGCGACGGCGGCGCATCTTGCGGGTCAGGACCGCATCGATCTCGGGCTCGGTGGGGTAGCGATCGCGGATGCGGGCGATCATCGCCTCGTCGGGATGGCGCCGCTGCGCCTCGGTGAAGGACAGCACCGGATGGGACATCACCGCCGCCCTCATTGCGCGAACTCGTCGGCCATGCCCTCGGACAGGAAGTTCAGCCCGCTGAAGTCGGCGATGTGGCTGTAGCCGACGCCATGGTCGCTCTCCCAGCGCATGAGCGTCTGGTACGCCGCGCTCGATGGGTTGAAGTTGTACCAGGGCGCCGCCGCCACGGTCGATCCACGCGCGGTATAGACATTGCCGCGGTCGTCCTCGAACCGCACGTCGGCCCGCGTCACCAGCATGTCGGAACGCTTGGCGGTCATGCTCGCGGACACGATCGGGCGCCGTTCGCCGTCGATCGCCAGGAAGCCGTACTTGAAGGGCCCGTAGCGCAGTTCCTTGTTCTCGAACCCGAGCCCGAAGACGAGGAACGCGCCCGTCTCGCCGTCGAGGTCGACATGGACCCAGCTGGCCGCCTTATTGCCCCAGTCGCGGCGCGGGCCCCAGCTCTTGTCCATGCCGTCGACGCAGCGGATGGCATAGCGCCGGCCGCGCAGCAGCAGCGATCCTTCGATGCGCCCCTTGCTTTCCATGTGCCCGTTGTTCCAGCCGTCGTAGCCATCGACCTGGCCGCCTCCCAGCGCCGGGACTTGCGCTGGGTCATGCGGATCGAACGGATCGCAGATCGCCCGGAACGACAGGTCCACCTCGCAGGCGCCGTCCAGCGACTTGTAGGTGAAGCGGCTGTCCCGTTCGTTGAACGCCTTGAACGACAGGCCGTTTTCCAGCGTGAAGTCGGAAAAGTCCTCCGGGCAGGGCAAATGCATCTGGCTGTCGTTGTGATGGATCTGCCAGGGATGGAAACACATCCCCTTGTGGATCTCGATCGAGCTGTGACAGATGCCCAGGTTCGGCCGCGCCAGCACGTAGAGATTGCCGCTGACGCCTGCTTCGGGGACCGAGAAGATCACGAAGATCGTCTCGGTCCAGTGCGGGTCGGCCGGATCGCGGGGGTGGAACTTGAAATCGTCGGCAGTAATCATGGCTCTGCTTTCTACGAAATTCAGAAACGATAGCGGGCTTCGAGCATGAAGGTGCGGGGCTCACCGGGAACCACGAAGTTCAGACCGAACAGGCTCGCGAAGCCGATGCCGCCGCTGTAGTAGGTCTTCTTGAAGGCGTTCTTCACCAGTACCGACAGCGACAGCCCGTCTTCCTTCTGCTCCAGCCCGACCCGGAAGTTGGCGAGCGCGTAGCCCGGAATTTGGGTGTTCGGATTGAGCGACTTGCCGGTCGAGCTGTAGTAATTGGAAGTCTGCGCGTAGACATCGCCATGAAGGACGGCGTTGAACCGCTCGCTCACCGGGATCGTGATGTCCGAGTAGAACACGCCCGACCATTTGGGCGTATCCGGATAGGTATCGTAGACGGCGGTGCCAGTGCTGGTCCCGTCAGTGCCGATCACCGACACCACGTTATCCGTGAAACGCGCGTGGGTGTAGTTAACGTTGCCGCCGATCACGAGCCAGTCGGCAGGCCGAATATTACCGTCGAGTTCGAAGCCCCTGATCTTGGCCTTGGGCACGTTCACGGTGATGCCGGCCAGCCCGCCATAGATCGAGGTGTAGAAGGCGCGCTGCACGTTCTTCACCCACATGTTGTAGAGCGCCAGGTTGAGATTGACCGGCATCGTTCCGGCATAGCCGTGGAACTTCGCGCCCAGTTCGACGTCGGTGGCGATCTCGGGGCGGTACTCGCCGCCAGATTCATCCGCGAAGCCCGGCGTCGGCGGTGCGTGGAAGTTGAACCCGCCACTGCGGAAACTGCGCCGCGACGAGGCGTAGAGCAGCAGGTCCGGCGTCACCTGGTTCTGGATGCCGGCGGTCCAGCTCAGCTTGTTGAAGGTGTCGCGCTGCGGATCGATGAAGCGTCCGTCGGCGTAGAACGGCGCGAATTCGGGATGGGTCGCGGCGGAGAACAGGTCGTCGGCGTCGCGAACGAAGCTGACCTTTTCCGATGTGTAACGGATGCCGCCCGTCACTTTGAAACCGGCAAGTCCCGTGTCGAACGTACCCTGCGCGTAGCCTGCGATGGCCTTGCTCGTGGTCGTCCCCGCATTAATCTGGGGCGGCAGGCCAAGCTCGTTCAGGATGTAGCTGGTGTTGCGCGTGTGATCGGTGATCTTGGCGGCGTAGACGCCGGTGACGTACTCGAGCCGCCCGTCGATCGCCTTGCCCACAAGTTGCAGTTCGTCCGAGATCTGCTCGATCGTGCCCCGGCTGCCCTGAGCGCCCGTCTGCGCATTGCCGCGTCCGTCGATGCCGTAGGACGTGCCGTCGAGGTCGCCCGCGTCGAGGAAGCCGACATGGACATAACCGAACACGTTCTTGAGCGTGACATTGTCCGCGATCTCGAACGACGTGATGTTCGACACCACCCATTTCGAAATGCGGTGATCCCCCAGCGAGTCGACGTCGACCACGAAGGGACCGCGTTCGCGCTGCGCCTGCGCGAAATCGGCGAGACCGGGGAACAGCACATTCGTTGGGACGAAAGGATAACCCGGCGCATTGGCACTCGTCGGCACGACGTAGGACACCGAACCCGAAATGTTGGTGCCCTTGTCATGGTAGTATTCCGCGACAAGATCATTGGTAAAATCGGGCGACGGCTTGAGCGTAAGACTGAACCTGACGCCTTCCCGCTCGATCTTGCCCAGCTTGCTGCCGTCGTAGAGATTGAGCTGATACCCGTCCCGCGACCGGTAAACCCCCGCCACCCGCACGAGCACCTGGTCCTCCACGATCGCGCCGCCCACCGCGCCTTCGAGCTGGAAGTCGTTGAACCGGCCGTAACGCACCGATCCGTAGCCGGACAGTTCGTCGGTAGGCTTGCGCGTGGTGAACAGTACCGCGCCGCCGGTCGCATTGCGGCCGAACAGGGTGCCCTGCGGCCCCTTGAGCACCTGCACCGACTGCAGGTCGTAGAAGGCCGTCTGCCCCACGCCTCCCACCTGCACCTCGTTCACATAAGGCAGGACTGCGGGCAGCGAGCTGGTGAAGGTATCGACCGTCTGCCCGCGCAGGGAATAGTTCAGCTGGTTATCGTTCTGCTGCGCTTTGACCGTCAGCCCGGGCGCCGCCATCTGGAGGTCGCGCTCGGACACGATCGCCTGTCTGGCAAGGGCGTCCCCGGTGACGACGGACACGGCTACGGGCGTACGCTGCAGGCTCTCCGAGCGGCGCTGGGCGGTGACGATGATTTCGGTCGATGCGGCAGTCGCGGATGCGCTTTGCGGCGTTGAAACCGGTGCTTCCTGGGCAGCGGCATGGCTCGATACGGCAAGCAGCGCCACGCCGGCGCTGGACGACAGAAACTTCTGCAAGGCCATTTGGTGTCCCCTCCGACATCATTCCTTTCCGGCTTTGTCGCCGGATGAAGGCTCTCCTCGTCCGCGCGATTGATTTTTTGGCCCTAAGGCAGTGCGCGAACTCCGACTCAACTTACCACAAGGTAACTGGTTTACAAGTAGGTCGTTCGTTATATTTTTCGGGCAATCCTGACGCAGATCCTGTCTATATAACGTTCTGGAGTTAGATCAGTCGTTATATTATAATCGAATCCCGACCGCGCCCACAGCTTTGAACCAGCCTGATCTGGCATCGGGAGGGACGTGACGCATAAAGAGAGGAGTGCACATGCCAGGCATGTGCAAAACGGATCGAACGGCAGAAATCGCCAGTTCACGTGAGCGAGATACGATCGATGTTAGACGACAATGCCTCACAGAATGAACCGTCAGCCGCCATCGCGGACCAGCTGGTGATGCACACGATAGCGATGATCGCGCATCAGGGATTGGACAAGTTGTCGCTGCGTACCATCGCCGCGCGATCAGGCTGTTCCACCGCCTACATCTTTCAGAAATTCGGCAACAGTGAGGGCCTTATGCTCGCCGCCCTCGATCGGGCCATCGCCATCGAGGAGGCGAGCCATGCAGACCTGCTGGAACAACTTTCTCCGCTTCCCGTCGGGCAAACGACGCTCGGGGATTTCCTCTGCTATTACGTTGAGACCAGGGCTACAGCGGATGTGCCCCGCTTCATGCTATCCTGGGTGACGACAACCGCGCCTGCCCACATTGCAAGCCTTTTGGGCACATGGCACGCCATGCGCCGGGACTTCTGGAAGGCAGCGAGCCTGCAATGCGGACTTCAGCCCGATATGCCCGCGATCCTGGCCGACTACGCACTCATGGAAGAAAGCTACGCGACCGCACTTCAGGGAAGCTTGCGTTACGACCTGCTTCTGAAAGAAACTATACGCGCCCTATTGGGAATTAGCCCGTCCGCCAACAAGCGCGAGGAAGTCAGCATTGCCGACACGCTCAATGTCGTCCCTCCGCCTTTGGGGCCGGGCACGCCCGATGCCAACGGCTCCATTCGTGACCGCCTGCTGTTTCACGCCCGGGAGGAAATACTCCAAAATGGAATCGGCGCCGTCAACCAAAGGTCGACGGCACGCAACGCAGGAGCGTCGAATTCCGCGATTGCCTACTACTTCGGCTCGATGGATGCCTTCGTGGACGAAGCGATCTGGCGCGCCATGCTATCCGATATACCTCCGGAACTCGACCCCAACAGGACCATCGAAGGACGCCGTCTCTCGGTGCAGCAGTGGCTGACAGCCCTGAACCGGCACCTGCAGGGCGCGGATGACGGCGAACCCGCAGGGTTCTATTGCACCTATGCACGGCTGACAGTTCAAACCTGCCTGCTCGCGCGCTCGCGCCCTTCCCTCAAACCGCTGGTGGTGTTCCTGCGCGAACTTGACGGCTGGGGCACTTATCGAACCAGTCGTATCCTCGAAGCGACCTTCAAGCCCATCGGCCGGGACCAGGCATCCGCCTTCGCCATCTGGATCAAAGGCTCGGCCGTAATCAACACTGCAGTAAATCTAAAAACTCGCATCAGTGTTAGCAACCTTAATTCAGGAGCTTCCTGGATATTCGGGAACCAACAATCGTAAATATCATACATACATAGTATGAGTAAGATAAATATACTTAAGAAATATTTTGCGCCGTATCGCTGACGCGCGATCAAGACCGCTCGGCACCACCGGACCTATGATGGACGTGGTCCAAACTACGATTATGGTCGATCAGCAAGTTCAGCCATCTGCCGATCATCTGAACCGCAGATTACGCCCAGCCAGCGACGCGCCCCGGAAAATGGAGCCTTTCGAACAGAAGCTTACGGTCCTCGGTCCACAGCTTCACGCCGAACCGTGCCCGCGGGGTCACAGTTTAATAGTTCTGCCCGGTAACGAATGGGGATGCGATCGGGGCAAGGACGAAGACCGGTCATCAGGTCTTCGACTGCGCGCAGTAGACAGTCTCGGCATATCCGTGATCCCAGGCCATGTGCACGGAAAGGTCGATACCCTGGGCTTTCGCATTGCAATCCTGTGGGACGGTCGCGACACTTCCTCTATCGGTTCGACAGTTCCGCGCTCGGCATTCTTGAGCCCGAGCTCGCGGTTTACAAACCGCCACTGAATTCGGTCGCCAGCGGAGAGGTCGCGCATCTCTTCCCTGAACACGTTGGATCCGCGCAGCCCGGCATACGACCTGAACCCGGTACTTTGCATCCCCGACGATCAAGCCAGCCGGAGATAGTATGGCAAGCCTGGTCTCTTCCGCAGCGACAGGGCCTGCCCTTCTTCTTTGGCGATGTCCGCGATCGTGATCCGGGGCGCCTTCTTCGACGTTAAGCCGTCCAGGCCGATGCCGCTGTCACCTCCGGTGCGATCGCGATCTTGCCGCTGAAAAGATCGGCTATTGCATATCTTTTCAGCCTAATTCTATTTGAAATCCGGCACGCTTCTTTACATGAACGCGCCGTTATCGACCGTCAGTACACGCCCGGTGATCGCCTTGCTCATATCGCTGACAAGGAAGAGAATGGCGTTCGCCTGATCCGTCGGCTACGTCGCAAGCAGTTCGGTATTGGTGTAGCTGTCGGGGTACTTGAGCATCACATCCCCGCTGGCAAGATCGCGGTGTTTTCAAGCGCAGCGTCCGAGGCGATTCCGGTGAACTTTCGCAGCCATTGGCGTAATCGACACGCAGCGGGGCCTACGAACCATCTGGCCGGAGCGGCGTATGCAGGTCGTCCAGATCAGCCTAGCTGGCCCAATGCAATCCATACGACCATATTCGCTCGGCCTCGGAAGCTCGACGGAGATATTGTGGCCGGGGGGCGGCGCTGGGAATCCACATACGCCGCCCACCGGTATCGCATCAGCCGTTGAGCTTGTCCTTGACCGCCTTGGCGGCCGTGAAGGTCAGCTTCTTCGAAGCCTTGATGGTCATTGCTTCGCCGGTAGCAGGATTGCGACCTTCCCGCTCGGGGCTGTCCTTGACCTTGAACTTGCCGAAGCCGTTGAGCGAGACTTCCTCGCCCTTGGCGGCCGCAGTGCCAATTGCGTCAAAGACGGCGTCTACAATCTTGCGGGCGTCGGTCTTGGCAATACCGTGATCGTTGGCAATTGCGTCGGCGAGATCGCTGTTGTTCATGAGAAGTTCGTCCTGTCGATGTCTGTGTTCCGCCGGCCACGCTGATTTACGGGCTGTGCGGTCTTCCACCATGGAACAACTGAAACCTCGTTCAAAGCCGTACAGTTGCATCAAACGCTCCTCCAGGCCGTTTTGTCCACAGCGCGTGGATATGTGCCACCCTCCGGGCCGAACAGCCGTACGGATCATGCAACAAGCGCCGCGGCGGCGCGGAGCGAGTTGCCGCTCTCAAGTCGTCCGTCAGCAGGCTTCCCGGCCGAACTCGCGATCTTCTGGTTCGAGGGATATCAAGGGCCGGAAAGCCCATCGCTCGGGACACGATATTGCCTGACCAGCGACACCGCGGAACTGAACGATGACGAGGGCATACGTTTGGTTGGCAGGGCCGATGAGGCGATTGCGCCTTCGGAATAACATATCAGGCCGTTAAACGTCGAAAGCATCTTGATCGAGCCTACGGCGGTGGTCGATGCCGAATGTGGGCCCGTGCCCACCCCCGCGAAATCGAGTTCGTCGATGAACTGCCCAAGACGCCCCGAGGGACCCGTCGGTCGGCCCCATGGCCGTTCGGGTTTAGTCATGTTGACAGGTTCCCTGTTGAAGTTCCATTACTCCGACAAATTTTCGCAGCGAGGCCGGGGAGGATATTAAAGGTGGACCTATCTCGTCGGGCGGCGCTTTTTTCCGCCGCCGCTGGCCCCTTGGCCGGAATGGCGCACAAAGGTGTCGCAGCGGCTGTCAACGTAAAGCCGGGCACGCTGGCATCGCGCCCGCCCATGGGCTGGAATAGCTGGAACAGTTTCGCCGGCACGATAACAGAGGCGCAAGCTCTCGAAACGGCAGCGATCATGCGGGATACGTTGCTGCCGTTCGGCTACGACGTATTCACCGTGGATATCCAGTGGTACGAGCCAGACGCGAAGAGCTACACGTACAACGCAGCACCCGTCCCCGCGCTGGATGGCTATGGCCGCCTGATTCCGGCCCCCAATCGTTTCCCCTCTGCAAACAGCGGCAAGGGCTTCGCTCCGCTGGCGGCGAAAGTTCATGCGATGGGAATGAAGTTCGGCATCCATGTGATGCGGGGTATCGCGCGGGCCGCCGTGAAGCAGAATCTTCCGGTGATGGGGACGCACCTGCGGGCACAGGACATCGCGGATACCTCAAGCATCTGCTCATGGAATCCGGACATGTATGGCGTCGATATGAGCAAGCCGGGCGCTCAGGAATACTATGACGGCCTCTTCCGACTCTACGCCTCCTGGGGCGTCGATTTCGTGAAGATGGATGACATGAGCCGCCCTTACGACGCGCACGCGCCAGAGATCGAGGCCGTCGCCAAGGCCATCGCCCGCTGCGGAAGGCCGATCACGCTGAGCCTGTCGCCTGGTGAAACGCCGGTCCTGCACCATGACCATGTCCGTCGCCATGCGCAGATGTGGCGCATTTCCGACGACTTCTGGGACGAATGGCCACAACTCGAAGCGAAGTTCACCCGGCTGGAAAACTGGACGCCGTATCGAGGCCACGGGTCATGGCCCGACCCGGACATGCTCCCTCTTGGCCGACTTGCATTGGGAGAGCGCGACACTCGCTTCACGCCGCACGAACAGCGAACGCTGATGAGCCTGTGGTCGATCACCCGCTCACCCCTCATCATGGGCGGAGACTTGCGTCACCTTGACGGTGCCACTCTGGCCTTGCTGACCAACCCCGAAGTTCTGGCCGTGAATCAGGCCAGTCGGGATAATCGGCCACATTTTCTGTTTGACGGAATCCGCGTCTGGTCGGCGACCAGCGAGCATAGCGGCGCCCGCTATCTAGGGGTGTTCAACCTCGACAAGGGCACGCGGGACCTGACGATTCCCTTGTCCGCACTGAACGCAGGCCAGACTGTATCGGTCCGCGATATATGGGCCCGACAAGATCTTGGAATCAAAACGCGCAACATCGCCTTGCAGCTGGAATCCCATGAAAGCGCTCTTTACCGGTTGACCTAGACCCGTCTTGCATGACCCGTCCGGCGATCACGCCGGACGGGCATCGCAGACTTTAAGCAGCCTCTCGGCCACCAATTCCGGCGGCTCGCAACCAGCTTTAGGACCTGCCCTTCCGATTATATGGCCGTAGTCAGACTGGCTCAGCCGTTCGGCTTGGTTCGGACGACGCCCTTCGCAGTGTAGGCCGATATCGCAGATCAACTGCGTAACCGAGCCAAGGCGCAAAGTGCCACGATATCAAAACCTCAGGTCATGTTCGTGCCCGCATCGTCTCGAGGCTGTGATGCACGTTGCGGACCTTCAGCAGGTCGTGTCTGGTCAGGATGCCGACAACCCGCTGCGTCTCAGGGGCAACAATCGGAATGCGACCGATGCCCGTCTCGATCATGAGATCCGCGATCCGGCTGAGCGGGTCATGCGGGCTGCCGCAGGTCTGCGACGCGTCGGACAGTGCGTCGGCGAGCGTGGCATCCGCCGGAACGCTATCGACCTGCCAGCGCAGCGCATCCGCGCGCGAAACGAGACCGGTGAGCGTGCCGTCTTCGGCCACAACCGGGTAGCTGCGATGGCGCGCATCGGTTCTGAAAAAGACGACCGCATCGGCGAGGGTCATGCTGCCGGCCAGCACCTCCGGCTCAGATGTCATGAACTGCGCGGCCTGGAGAAAGTCGAATTGGTCGACGGTGTATTCCTGCAGGATATGCCGGCCGCGCCGGGCAATTTTCTCGGTCAGTATCGAGCGGCGCATAACCAGCACGCTGATGGCGTAAGCTCCTGCCGACGCTGCCAGCGTCAGCGGAAGCATAGCGAAATCACCGGTCAACTCGACCGCGAACAGCGCCGCCGTCAATGGCGCGCGCATGGCGCCGCTCAGGATTCCGGCCATTCCGGCGAGCGCCCACAGGCCGCCCCCGCCGGGCAGGTACTGGCCCAGAACGAAGCCAAGCGCGCCGCCCAGCAACAGCAGCGGCGCGAGCACGCCGCCCGAAGTGCCTGAGCCCAGTGCGATAAGCCATACCACCGCCTTGACCACCAGCAGCGCCAACACCACCCGCATGGCGAGCGAACCATCCAGAAGACCCCGGATGCTCTCGTAGCCGGCACCCAGGACATGGGCGTCGATCAGGCCGCCCAGCCCCACTGCCAGCCCGCCGAGAGCCGGCCACCACATCCAGTGGAGGGGCAACCGGGCAAACATGTCCTCGATCCTGTAGAGTGCGCCTGAGAGCAGCGATGCCTGCGTCCCGGCCAGAACGCCCACCGCTACCCCCAGGCCGATATGCCGGGCGGCGAGGGCGATCGCATGGTGGACGGGAAACAGTGGCCCGGCCTCTATCAGGAGCGGCCGCCAGAGCCACGAAACGAGCACGGCGATGACGACGGGCACGAAGCTGCGCGGCTTCCATTCGAAGAGAAGCACCTCGATGGCCAGAAGGATCGCCGCCATCGGTGTGCCGAAGATCGCCGTCATGCCCGCTGCCGCGCCCGCAACGAGCAAGGTCTTGCGCTCGGCGGCGCTGAAATGGAACGCCTGAGCGAACAGCGATCCGATGGCGCCGCCGGTCATGATGATCGGTCCTTCAGCACCAAAGGGACCGCCGCTTCCGATCGAGATCGCTGAAGACAGCGGCTTTAGCAAGGCAACCTTAGGCGATAGGCGGCTCTCACCGTAGAGGATCGCCTCGATCGCTTCGGGTATGCCGTGGCCGCGAATCTTGTCCGACCCGTAGCGTGCCATCAGCCCCACGATCAGGCTTCCAATCACCGGCACGGCGATCAGCCACAGACCCAGCACGTTGTCTATGATCTGCACGGGCGCGCCGGAAAGGCGTCCGAACCAGAACAGATTGGTTGCGATCGCGATCGCCTTGAGCAGCACCCATGCCCCGATCGCACCCCCACTGCCGACGACCAGCGCCGCCGCCGCGAGCAGCAGCATGCGCCGATCCGCGCTGTGATCGGCAAGAGGGCGACGGGAGGGGAATGAGGTCGCGGGAATCATGATAGTGCTCGGCTCGCTGACAGGGTGGCTCGCGCAATATATCGTAACACGATATATATCAACGGTTGACAGAGAGGGCGCGAAGCCGGGACTGAGCTTATGGCCAGCAAACTGACAGACGCGGATTATCTCGCGCTCGCCGATTTCCGCTATTCACTGCGGCAGTTCCTGGCGTTTAGCGAAGGCGAGGCGGCTCAATGCGGGCTGACCCCACAGCAGCACCAGGCGCTGTTGGTGATCCGCGCGGCACTGCCGGGGACGGCCACGATCGGCCATGTCGCCGAGCGTCTTATCCTGAAGCCGCACAGTGCCACAGGACTGGTGAACCGGATGGAGGGTCTGGGACTCGTTCGGCGCGAGCCTTCGCCTCGCGACAAGCGGCAGGCTGTTCTGTCCCTGACCCCAGGTGCCCTGCAGATACTTGAAACGCTGAGTGCAACTCACCGCGAAGAGATCAGGCGCTTACTGCCCGTTGTAACCCGGCTGCTAGAGTCGCTCGAAGTTGCGTGAAGATTTACCTGCGGCTGCGGAATACCACAGCATGACTGGCCCGACTTCCCGCAAGGTGCGTCGGGCATGTGCCTTCACCAGTCGTCAGTCCATTCCCGGAAGCTACTCGTGCCGGCCAGCGGTAGTAAGGGTTGTGCGGGAATCGAACCGTCCGGCTATTCCGCTGCGTGCCCGGGTGGAAAAGCACGCTCATTAAGCACCGCTATGCAAAAGTAGCTGAGTGGGGCGATATCATACGATCACCACATAACGGGAGGTTGCTCGGCCTGCTGCGCTGCGAGGGAGGGCAATGCCACCCGCAACCTGCTGCAAAAAGGTCGGCGGAGCGTTCAAACTCCGCCGACAATATGATGGGTGGTCAAGCACAGACACACCCTTCGGGTCGCTTCATTGAACGTGGACCATTCGGTCCATCGCGCGTTTCTTGGCCTGCTTCATGCCAATAGGCGTGGAGATGAGGGTGAGAGCATCCCGATGCGGCAAGCGCAGAGCGTTGGTACACTTTTACCGATCCCCAGGAAAACCCCCAATCCAGCGCCCTAGCCCCCTCAGAACGCAGCCTCGGGCAGTGCGGCTTCCGAACTCCGGACCTTCGCAAGCGAGGAAGTGAGGTTCGACCACGTGTCCAGATAGAGCCGACCCCAATCCGCGAAATCGGCTGCCTGCGTACGTGCCGAGGCTATGGCCAGTTGCGCGAATGCGCCGATGCGGTCTTCGCCGGCACAACCCGAAAGTTCCTCGATTGCAGAGCGTACCCGGTCGCGTCCGGCAGTCGCCTGTGCTGCAAAAAGATTCTGCGCCGCTTGTGCGTGCGCTGCGAGCACCGTTTGATTGGCTTCAACGGTCACGCTCAGACGCTCTGGAACTGCGAATGCCTTGCGAAACTGCAGGCCGAAAAAGTCGGAATATACGTTAGTCATCGACGCTCCTAATCTTGTGAAGAATCCGGAATGCCGCGCTCGCAGTCCGTTTTCACTTTTCATGGGACGTGAAGGCGATCTGCATTGAGCCTTCAATCGGCCTCGCCATCGACGAGAGACCAGAATTTCCTTTGCCACGCGGCCATTTCGCAAGTCTCGAGCGGTTTACGTGAAAGAGCCCTGCTTTCCGACCACGAGCGATGCGCGGCACGTGGAATTCGGATGCCAGCGTTTCGCGCATGAATACCGTAAGCCATGAAGTACCCCCCAATACTTTTGAGAATCTGCGGTTTTATTGTCGGCGACTTTGCCCAAATCCGGACGAGTCCGAACAGGGCGCCTTCGCCCCTCCGTCAGAAACTTCGAATACCTGAAAATACGCTGATTCGGATACGAAAATCACGGTACGGTATCGCACCAAGTAAAGACTGTGAGCGATTAGCACCACTTGCCTGGTCAGGCTTGGCGACAAGAGGCGCATCCGCCTTGGCGTGCTATTTCATCATGGAACACCGCGCCAGGTGAACCGTTCTATACTATAGACAAAGGGAGTCGTTGTTCCGGTTTCAAACAGGAGGAGGGGGTCAATGAAAGCCGATAAGAGCTTTGGCAAAACGACCAATTGGCTGCTTCGCGGCCTTGGGCTTAATGAGCGGCAACTCGTCTGGCCATTGCTGTCTCGCCGACCTCTGGCAATCAGGACGTATCTCGAACGCACCGGCGTATGGCCTAGCGCCATCTGCTTTATCGAATCCGGCGTGGTCTCAAGCCTCGAAACCGGCGATCTTCGTGAACCAATCGAGGTTGGTGTCGTTGGACGCGAGGGTATGATCGGGCTCAGCGTGATCGCAAACCTCATACCGCAGCGAGATAGCCTTGTTCAGGTCGGGGGCGAGGGTCTGTTTGCGGATGTCGGTGCATTCCAGGAATGCGTCAGATCCAGCATAAGCCTGCGTGCATACCTTTTTCGCTACATTCAGGCTCAGACGGTACAGATCAGCTTGGCGGCTAGCGCAGCCGCGCGCGCCACTATCCAGCAGCGGCTCGCCCGCAAGCTGTTGATGTATCACGATCGGACAGGCATCGACACACTCCCGCTCACGCACGAGACGATCTCGCTGATGCTCGGCGTCCGGCGGGCCAGTGTGACTCATGCTATCCATAACCTTGAGGCCACCGGACATATCCACGCCCAGCGCGGCCTCATAACAATTCGCGATCGACAAGGTCTTGAGGAGTACTGCGGCCGTTTCTACGGAGTGGCAGAAACTCGCTATGCCGTAATCATGGGAGATCCGCCAAGGGCCGCATCGCTGCACAGCGTGTGAAGGCTTGCCCGTTCTTCGAAAAACGGGCGGTTGTCTTCCCGCAGTAACGGAAGCCTTTGAGTACGAAGGCGGCGGTGCCGCAGCGTGATACGTCCTCGATCGACATATTGGCCGGGCCCGCCATCCTGGGTGCTTTAGGGGCGGAAAGCTGACTGCCAGCGGTTGCGGATCGCCGACCCTGCCACAATATGCGCGGTGCCCCGCCATCTCGGTGCCGTCCGCCCGGACGCGCGGCCGGTATGGCGCAACGGAGACGCATTGCATGGCCTATCTGGATACCCGCCTGTTCATCGACGGCACCTGGCGGGACGCTGCCGACGGTCGATCCCTGGCAGTCCTTAATCCCGCCAATGGTGAAGAGATCGGCCGCGTCGCCCATGCGAGCCGGGCCGACCTCGATGCAGCGCTGGCCGCCGCGCAGCGCGGCTTCGAAGTCTGGCGCGATTTCACGCCCGCCGCGCGCAGCAAGATCATGCGGCAGGCGGCCCAGTTCATGCGCGAGCGTGCCGACACCATCGCCCGCTTGCTCACGCAGGAACAAGGCAAGCCGCTGATCGAGGCAAAGGGCGAGGCGATGGCCGCCGCCGACATCATCGACTGGTTCGCGGAGGAGGGTTTCCGCGTCTATGGCCGCGTGGTGCCACATCGCAGCAATCCCTCCGTCCGCCAGACGGTGGTAAAGGATCCGGTCGGTCCCGTCGCCGCCTTCACGCCGTGGAATTTCCCGATCAACCAGGTCGTCCGAAAGATTGCGGCAGGCCTCGCCGCGGGCTGCTCCCTGATCGTGAAGGCACCTGAGGAAACGCCAGCCAGTCCGGCCGAACTGATCCGCGCCTTCCAGGATGCGGGGCTTCCCGAAGGCGTGCTGAACCTCGTGTTCGGCGATCCGGCGGAGATTTCGGAGTACCTGATCGCAAGCCCGATCATCCGCAAGATCACCTTCACCGGCTCGACACCGGTCGGCAAGCTGCTCGCAGGTCTGGCTGGCAGGCACATGAAGCGGGTTTCGATGGAACTGGGCGGCCATGCGCCGGTCATCATCTGCGAAGACGCCGACATCGCGCTTGCCGTGAAGACAGTCGGCGCGGCCAAGTTCCGCAATGCCGGACAGGTGTGCATCTCGCCCACGCGCTTCCTGGTGCACAACAGCGTCAAGGACCGCTTCGCGCAGAGCCTTGCCGAACTCGCCAAGGGTATCGCGGTCGGTGACGGACTGGCCGAGGGCACGCAGATGGGCCCGCTCGCCAACGAGCGTCGCCTGACCGCCATGGCCGAGTTCCAGGAAGACGCGGTGGCGCGCGGCGCAGCGCTGCTGGCGGGCGGCGGACGCATCGGTGAGACCGGCAACTTCTGGGCGCCGACGGTACTCTCCGACGTGCCGCTCGATGCCCGGCTGTTCAACGACGAGCCCTTCGGCCCGGTCGCGGGTGTGCGTGGGTTCGACAAGCTGGAGGAAGCAATCGCCGAAGCCAACCGCTTGTCGTTCGGACTTGCGGGCTATGCCTTCACGGGCAGCCTTGCCAACGTCGATCTGCTCACCCGCCGCGTGGAAGTGGGCATGCTATGGGTCAACACCGGCGCGGCAGCGTCGGCCGAGCTGCCGTTCGGCGGCATCAAGGACTCCGGATATGGCACCGAAGGCGGGCCCGAGGCGATGGACAATTACCTCAACACCCGCAGCGTCGTGGTCGCCAACGGCTGAGCAGGCAGGGGCCGAAGAAATCCGGTCGATGACAGACGACATCCCGAAGCGCGCTTTCGCGCCGGTTGTCGACAGGCGTACCCGCGTGCTGATACTCGGCAGTCTCCCCGGTGACCGGTCGCTTGGTGCCGGGGAGTACTATGCCCATCCAAGCAATGCGTTCTGGTGGCTGATGGGCGAGGTGCTTGGCGATCCCGGCTTGTTGGGGGCGCCTTATTCGATGCGGCTGTCACGGCTGCTCGATCGCGGCATTGGCCTGTGGGACGTCATTGGCAGCGGTCGGCGGACGGGAAGCCTGGACAGCGCAATTCGGGATGCGAGCCCCCGTGACGTGCCCGGGTTCGCAGCGAGTTTGCCGCAGTTGCAGGCGATCGCGTTCAATGGCGGGCTGGCGGCACGGCATGGCCGCCGGCAGGTCGGCTATCCCGCCAGTCTCCAGTTCATCGACCTGCCATCATCCAGTGCGGCGCACGCGGGCATTCCGCGCACCGGGAAGCTCGCTGCATGGCGCGAGATCTATAATTTCCTTGGCTAGTTCGGGTTTGAGCGTTTGACGGCCCTGCGATTCTCAAGCTTACATTTTACGCAAATACGCTATCGATTTATCGAAGTTTGAGCCCCGCATGGAGCGGCTGTGCGCGACTTCGCGTGCAACTGGATGCTCGACAATTCAGCGCGAAAACCTCTGCGGGCAAAGATTCATTGCGGTCAATGGAATGATCCGATCGGCATAGCCGAACGCGGCTGCACACGGGGACGCGGCAATGTACGTTCGATTCCCTTCAAACGATCGAGCCTTTCGCGGAGAAGCACCTTGGAATTGGAAGTCGAGATTGCCTCAGGCAGACTTCTGGGACGGATAGCCGGTGAGGTCGCCGCATTCCTGAGCGTGCCTTACGCCGCTCCGCCCGTCGGCCCACTTCGCTTTGCGCCGCCACGCAAGGCGGAACCTTGGGAGCGCCCGCGTAAAGCGCTTGAGCAGGGCGCAAACGCGCCGCAGCGAGTGAAGGCAATGCCTGGGCTCGACGTCAAGGCGCTTATCGGAAACGGCTGGCAGCCCGGTGACGACTACCTCACACTGAACGTATGGGCCCCGGCCGACCTGCGCCCCGGCCTGCCCGTGATTGTGTTCATCCACGGCGGCGGCTTCATCCTCGGCAGCAAGGACGCGCCGGTGCAGGACGGCAGCGCCTTCGCGCGGGACGGCGTGGTATGCATCGCCATCAATTATCGCATGGGTGTCGACGGCTTCCTTCCGATCCCAGGCGTCCCAACCAACCTCGGCCTGCGCGACATGATCGCCGCGCTCGAATGGGTGCGAGACAATGCTGCCGCGTTCGGCGGGGATCCGGCCAATGTCACCGTGTTCGGCGAATCCGCCGGGGCCATGGCGATCGCCGATCTCGTCACCTCGCCGCTCGCCAAGGGACTGTTCCGCCGCGCGATCGTACAGAGCGGGCATGGCCGCATGACCCGCGACATCGGCGTCGCCCAGCGGCTGGTGCGCAAGCTGGCGAAGCTGCTGAAGATTACGCCCGACGAAGCCGGTTTCCGCAGCGTGGAGCCGAGCGAGCGCCTGCTCGATGCGGTCGAGACGGTCAGCCTGCCCAAGACCCGGCTCGATTTGCGCGATGCCGAAGGGCACGAGCCGGTGTTCGGCATCAGCCGCTTCGTTCCCGTGCATGGCGACGACGTGCTGCCGCTGAAGCCGCTCGATGCGCTGCAGGCGGGTGCGGGGGCGGAGATCGATCTGCTGATCGGCACCAATGCGCAGGAGATGAACCTCTACTTCATTCCCACCGGTGTGCGCGAGACGATCGGGCGACTGCTGGCGACCTACGTATTCCACCGCGTCCATCCGCGTGCGCGCAAGCTCCTCAAGGCTTACGGCATGGGGAGCAAGGGCGTGAAGCCCGGCCATGCCTTCACCGATGCCGCGCACGACCTGGTGTTCCGCTGGCCGGCGCGCCGCTTCGCCGAGGAGCATCGCGGCCGCACGCATATGTACGAATTCGAGTGGGGTTCGCCCCTGTTCGCCAAGCCCGGCTCGGGTGGCCTCGGCGCGGCGCATGCGATGGAGTTGCCTTTCGTATTCGACACGCTGGCCGCCGCCACCGGACCCGAAGGGCTGTGCGGCGAAGCGCCGCCGCAGGAACTGGCCGACCGGGTTCATCGCATCTGGGTCGATTTCGCCCGCGATGGCACCCTGCCCTGGCCCGAATTCACCCGCGAGCAGCGCCATGTCTACCAACTGGGGCGCGGCGAGGCGATCGAGGAGGCCCCCTTCCCGATCGCGCCCTTCCTTCCCTGACGGAGCACCCCATGTATCTCGAACGACTGAAGCTGGATGGTCGCCGTGCGCTCGTCACCGGCGGGGCCAGCGGCATCGGCCTGGCGTGCGTGGAGGCGCTGGCGGAAATGGGAGCGCAGGTCGTCATCGCCGATCTTTCCGAAGCGGCGATCGCGACCGCCCGCGCGGCGATGGCGGACAAGGGCCATGCCTGCGAGGGCGCGGTGATGGACGTTACCGATTCCGCCCGTGTAACCGCAGTGGCCGACCGGCTCGGTGCCATCGACATCCTCGTCAACAACGCCGGCATCGCCCGCAGCGAAACCGCCGCCGAGACGGTGGCAGACGAGCACTGGCTGAACGTCATCGACGTCAACCTCAACGGCACTTTCTGGTGCGCGCGCGCCTTCGGGCGGCACATGCTGGAGGCGGGGCGCGGCAGCATCGTCAACGTCGGGTCGATGAGCGGCTTCATTGTCAATCGGCCGCAGGGGCAAAGCTACTACAACGCCTCGAAGGCGGCGGTGCACCAGCTGACGCGCAGCCTTGCTGCCGAATGGGCCGACCGGGGCGTGCGGGTGAACGCGGTCGCGCCCACCTATATCCGCACCCCGCTCAACGAATTCGCCGACAAGCAGGGCGCAATGTACCGCCGCTGGATCGATTCCACCCCGATGGCGCGACTGGGCGAGCCGGAGGAAGTGGCCTCGGTCGTGGCCTTCCTCGCCTCCGATGCCGCGAGCCTGATGACCGGCAGCATCGTGCTGGCAGATGGCGGCTATACCTGCTGGTAATCCCATCCGTCATTGCGAGCGCAGCGAAGCAATCCAGAGCGGTTCCACACTGCCCTGGATTGCTTCGCTGCGCTCGCAATGACGTCGGCATGATGATCCGATCGGTCAATTCAACGCGCCGAACGGCACATCCGAATCCCCTCGCTTAACCTTTCAGATAGGTTAGACCTGTCATATAGGTTGCAACGCCGACTCCCCGGGCACGTACCCGAGAGAGCGGCGTCGGGAGAGAACTATGAAATCACGGATCTGCCTGCTCGCCGGTGTTTCGTTCCTGGCCGCAGTTACCGCCTCTGGCCCGGCGATGGCGCAAAGCGCCGCGCCTGCCGCGGTATCTGCCGCCGCTGAAACCGCGCCCGAGATCGTCGTCACCGCCCGCAAGCGCACGGAGACGCTGCTCGATGTTCCCGTCGCCGTCACCGCTGTCAGCGGCGATGCACTGGCCAAACGCAACATCAATTCGGTGCGCGAGGCCGCCGTGCTGACGCCGGGCCTCAACATCAGCAGCGACGGCGCGGGCCGCGCCTTCGTGTCGATCCGCGGTGTCGGCGTGACGCTGGTGCAGTCTGTCCAGCCGGGCGTGGGCCTGTTCGTGGACGGCATCTATCGTCCCAACACGGCCTATCTCAACAACCCGCTGCTCGACGTGGAGCGGATCGAGGTGCTGCGCGGACCACAGGGCACGCTGTACGGCAAGAACACGCTGGGCGGCGCGATCAACGTCATCACCCGCCAGCCCGGCAACGATTTCGAGGCGCGCGGACAGGCCAGCTATGCCGGGCCGGACAATGCCTGGCTGGTGTCCGGCTCCGTCTCGGCGCCGATCGTCACCGACAAGCTGGCGATCCGCGTGGGCGCCTCGCACCGCCAGCAGGACGGTTTCATCAACAACACCCAGATCGGCGGCAAGGCCAACAGGCTGAACACCGATTCGGTCAGCACCACCATCCGCGCCACGCCCACCGAAGACCTGACGATCGTGGTCAACGGCTACTACGACTGGGTGAAGGGCGCCAACGTGCCCTACGCCCGCGTCACCGGCCCGACCGACTATTCGCGCGACAACCAGTTCGACAGCCTCGGCACCACCACGTACCGCTATCGCGGCATCAATGCCCGCATCGAAACCCCGATCGAGGCGCTGAACACCAAGGTCTCGCTGCTTGCCGCCTATGATCTGCGCAACAGCAGCGCGCCCGACACCGACGGCGATTTCGGCCCGAGCGATCCCGCCCTGCCGATCCCCGCCGTGCGCCAGAGCAGCACCGATGCCCTGCGCACCAAGACCGTGGAACTGCGCTTCGACACCGAGTTGAGCGACCAGTTCTCCACGCTGCTGGGCCTGTTCTACAGCCGCGAGACGACCCGTTCGGACCAGCTGACCAACATCGCCATCCCGCTGATCGGCCTCAGCCTGAATAACCGGGCGCTCAATTCGACCAAGGCCGATACCTACGCCGCCTTCGGCACCGCATTCTGGAAGCCGAGCCCTGACTGGGAAGTCGCGCTCGGCCTGCGCTACGATCACGAAGACCGCTCCGCGACCGGCCGTGTCAATGGCGGCACGCCCACCAGCGTCGGCCTGAAGTCCAACCAGGTCGAGCCGCGCCTTTCGGTGACGCGGCACTGGAACAAGGAGTTCATGACGTACGCCTCGGTCGCGCGCGGCTATCGCGGCGGCGGCTTCAACGCGGTGACGGCCCCGGTGCGCGTCTACAAAGGCGACTCCGCCTGGACTTACGAAGTGGGCGCCAAGTACGCCTCGGCAGATCGCAGCTTCACCCTTGCGGGCGACGTGTTCTATTCCGATTACAAGAACTACATCGGCCTCAACTCGATCGCCCCGGCTTCGACCGGCGGGCTCGTCACCGTCGATCTCAACTCGGGCGACGTCGAAAGCTACGGCGCCGAAGTGGAGGCCACTTTCAAGCCGGTGCCGGAATGGACCCTCTCGGGCGGCGCCACCTACATGCATGCGCGCCTGACCGACAGTTCGCCTTACACCGCCGTCACCGGCCGCACCCTGGCGACAGACCGTCTGACCTTCCAGCCCGACTGGATGTTCAACCTGTCGAGCGATTACGTCGTTCCGATCGGTGAAAACAGCCTCACCTTCAGCGCCAGCGTCAACGGCAAGGGCAGCCGCTCGGCCGCCAGCCTGAACCAGACGACGCCGACGATCCTCAAGAGCTACGTCCTCGCCAACGGTTCGATCACCTACCGCATGGGCAATGTCGAACTCGCGGTGTTCGGCAACAACCTGTTCAACAAGAAGTACTTCGACAGCTACATCGAGAAGACGACGCTGGCGCTTGCCGGGCTGCCCGCCTCCGACCTCGGCATCATCGGCGACCTTCGTCGCTACGGCGTCCGCGCCAGCTTCCGTTTCTGAGGGACACCATGTCAGCCCACTACACCCCGCAGCCGCGCAAGCCCCTGCCCGAAGGCTTCCTGACGGCGCTGCGCAGCCTGTTCGGCGATCGCCTGCAGATGGGCGAGGCGATCCGCCTGCAGCACGGCAGCAGCGAAGCGCACTTCACGCCGAGCCTGCCCGATGCGGTGGTCTTCCCCCTCTCGACCGAGGAAGTGGTCTCGCTGGTCAAGCTGTGCGGCGCGGCGCAGGTGCCCGTCATTCCCTTCGGCGCGGGCACCTCGATCGAGGGCAACACCATCCCCGTGCGCGGCGGGGTGACGGTGGACCTCAGCCGGATGGACGCGATCCTCGAAGTCCATGCCGAGGACTTCGACTGCACGGTGCAGGCCGGGGTGCGGCGCGAACAGCTCAACGAGCACTTGCGCGACATGGGCCTGTTCTTCCCGATCGATCCGGGCGCCAACGCCACCATCGGCGGCATGGCGGCCACCCGCGCCTCGGGCACCAACGCGGTGCGCTACGGCACCATGCGCGAGGCGATCCTGTCGTTGCGGATGGTGACGCCCGACGGCAAGGACATCCGCACCAGCCGCCGCGCCCGCAAGTCGGCGGCCGGGTACGATCTCACCCGCCTGATGATCGGCAGCGAAGGAACGCTAGGCATCATCACCGAAGTGACCTTGCGCCTCCACGGCATCCCGGAAGCGATCTCGTCCGCCGTCTGCAGCTTCGAGACGCTGGAAGGCGCGGTCGATACGGTGGTGCAGGCGATCCAGATCGGCGTGCCGTTGGCGCGGGTGGAAATTCTCGACGACACGCAGATGCGCGCCGTCAACCGCTGGTCCAAGCTCGACTACCCCGAGCTGACGACGCTCTTCTTCGAGTTCCACGGGTCGCAAACTTATGTGGAGGAGCAGGTTCGAACGGTGGAGGAGATCGCCGGAATGAACGGCGGCGGCCAGTTCCGCTGGTCGAACCTGCCCGAAGAACGCTCGAAATTGTGGAAGGCCCGGCACGAGGCCTACTACGCCGCCGTCAACCTGCGCCCCGGCGCGGTCGGCTGGGCGACGGACGTCTGCGTGCCGATCAGCCGCCTTGCGCAGTGCATCACCGAAACGAAACAGGATCTGGAGACCTCCAGCGTCCCCGGCACGATCCTGGGCCATGTCGGCGACGGCAACTTCCACGTCGTCTTCTCGGTCGATCCCACCGTGCCCGAGGAAATGGTCGAGGTGGAAGCGATCAACGAACGCCTCGTGCGCCGGGCGCTGGCGATGGACGGCACCTGCACCGGGGAACACGGCATCGGCCTTGGGAAGCAGGATTGGCTGGTCGAGGAACTGGGTGACGCGGTACGCCTGATGCGCCTCATCAAGCAGGCGATCGACCCGCACGACCTGTTCAATCCGGGCAAAATCTTCGCGAAGGAGGGCTGATCGGTGGCAAGCATCGCCCTACCCGCCGCTCCCACTTTCTCCAGCCGCCTGGTCCCGCTGCTGATCTTGGCTATCGCGATGGCCGCGGGCTTCACGATGATGGGCTCGTTCAGCATGGTGCAGGAAGGCGCCAAGGCGGAAATGGGCCTCAGCGATACTGCGCTGGGCGTCGTGCAGGGCGTGTCGGCGGCGGTGCCGCTGGTGCTGTTCTCGATTCCCATCGGCATCCTCGTCGATCGCCGCAACCGGGTGCGCCTGCTGATTGCACTGAGCCTGATCTGGACCGCTGGGACGCTGCTGACCGCCTTGGCGCACAGCATTCCCGTGCTGTTCGCCGCGCGCATGCTGGCGGGTATCGGCACCACCAGCGCGCTGACCGCCGCGCTCTCGCTGACCGCAGACTGGTGCGGCCCCGCCCAGCGCGGTCGGGCGATGCTGGTCGTCACCCTGGGCAAATGTCTGGGCCAAGCCGGTGCCTTCGCGCTGGCGGGCTGGCTGCTCGGCCTGCTGCTTCACGCGTCGCTGCCCGGTCTTTCCGGTCTGGCACCGTGGCGGAGCACGCATGTCCTGCTGGCCGCGATCAGCCTGGCGCTTACCCTGCCGCTGCTGACCTTGCGCGAACCCGCACGGCAGGAGGTGGTGGCCAGCAAGCATGCGCCCTTGCGCGTCGTTGCGGGTGAACTGTGGGCCCGCCGCGCGTTCCTGATACCGCTGTTCGTGGGGCAGGTCGGCGTGGTGATGGCCGATGCCGCCGCCGCGATCTGGGCCGCCCCAGTCCTGTCGCGCAGCTACGGCCTTGCCCCGCAGGATTTTGCCGGGTGGATGGGCGCGCTGATCTTCGCGACCGGCGTGGCAGGCTCGATCCTCGGCGGCATCGCGGCTGACTTCGGTCACAAGAGCGCCCGGCGCGGCGGCCTTCTGACCGGCGCGGTCGTGGCGGCGGCGATCGGCGTGCCCGCCGCGCTGTTTCCCGTCGCGCCCACCGTTCCGCTCTTCGCGCTCGCCATCGGTATGCTGATGTTGTGCGGGACGATCACCGGGCTCATCACCTCGGTGGCATTGACGGTATTGATCCCCAACGAGCTGCGCGGCCTGTGCATCGGCGCGTTCATCGCGCTTGCCGGCCTCGTCGGCTTCGGTGTCGCCCCTTCGCTGGTCACGGCGGTCAGCGGCCTGCTCGGCGGCGAGGCGCATCTCGGCCAGGGACTGGCCCTCGTCGGGGTGGGCGTCAGCGTGATCTCGGCGCTCGCCTTCGCGCAGGCCAGGCGCCACGCCCCACTGTCAGCGGCGCGCAGACCTATCTGATAGCTATTGTCGGCAGCTATCAGATAGGTTAAACTCTCTCCCGAAGAACAAAACGAGAGGCTGCCCGCATGCAAGGCCAGATGGCTGCGATCGAGGTTTCACCCGAGATGCTCACACTCGTAGGCCCCGGCAAGGTCGGCCGGATCGGCCCGCCACCGCGCGCGGTGGGGTTCGTCATGACGTTCGGCACGAAGGACAAGCCCGCCAGCCTGCGCTACCTTTCCAGACCCAGTGTCCGCCTGCTCGACAGCGAGGTCGAAGCCCGCCTGATCCTGCTGGTCTCGCGCAATGCGTGCGAGCGGATCGCTGGCGGTCTCCTGCGTTTTGCCGAGAATGCTCTGTTCCACGTCCCCGCCCCACTGCGTACGATCGCGCTGGCGATCCGCGACTGCGAACTGCCGGAAGCGGCGGCCACGCCCTATCGACTGGCCAAGAGCATCGAACTGCTGTGCGACCTGCTGCGCGCGCGCGGCGTCGATGCGCTGGTGCCGATGAGCGCGGATGGCGCGCTGTCTCCCGAAGACACCCAGCGCCTGCTGGCAGCGCGGCGGGTGATCGACGAGCGCTGGGCCGAGAAGCTGACGCTGGACATGATCGCCCGCGCATCGGGCCTCAATCGCGGCAAGCTGACGCGGGGCTTTCGCGAGATGTTCGACTGCACCGTGGCCGACGCGATTTCCGGGCACCGCCTTGGCGAAGCGCGGCAGATGCTACTGGCGACCGACCTCCCGGTATCCTCGATCGGCTATCGCTGCGGCTATCTCAACAATGCCAGCTTCACCCGCGCCTTCGTGCGGCACTTCGGCGAAGTCCCCACCCGGTTCCGCGCGCGGAGCCTCGCGGCATGAGCACGCGCCCTGTCGAAAGCGGCGGCTCGCTGGTGGAGCACGCGGTGCAGGCAGTGCGCAGCCATATCCGCGATCACAACCTGAAAGTGGGTGACAGCCTGCCCGGCGAAGGCCATTTCGCCGCGGCGCTGGGCGTCAGTCGCGCGGTCATGCGCGAAGCGTTCGGCGCCTTGGCGGCTCTACGACTGCTCGACGTCGGCAATGGTCGTCGGGCGCGGGTAGGCGCGATCGACGGATCGGTGATCGGCGCCTCGCTGGACCACGCGGTGACCACGTCACAGATCAGCGTGGCCGAAGTTTGGGATGTCCGGCGCACGCTCGAAGTCCGCATAGCCGCCCTTGCGGCAGAGCGCCGCAGCGACGAACAGGCCAGGCAAATCCTGGCTCTTGCGGATGCTATGGTCCGGGATCAGGCAGACATGGCGCTGATGACCGCGCATGACACGCAATTCCATCAGGTCCTCGCGGCATCGACCGGAAACATGCTCTTTGCCCAGATCGTCCGTTCCTTTGCGCCGCAAATGGAAATTGCCGTTCCGCGCGCATGGGAAACCCGCCATGCGCAGGCCGAGAAGATGGCGATCCTCTCGCTGCACCGGCGCATTGCGGAGGCCATTGTCAATAAGCAGGCTTCAGAAGCGATTGCAGCCATGGAAGCCCATTTCGATGCCTCGATCGGCGATAACCTGGCCTGGTAACTTTACAGGAGCCTATATTCCAACGTCGTCAAACGAATTTCTCAGTAACAACTGCGACGAAGCAAACTCACCAGCGAATGGGCAAGACTGCCAAACCGCATTTTTGCGCTTCCCTGATAGCAGGCGGCACAACTCACCGTACGATCGAAAGTAGCCGATCAGCAGCAAGAGGACGCCAAACCGATCATCAGCAGCTTTATCGAAACGAATAGGCCTTACCGTCAGGGCTCATTGATTGAGCCAGAAGATGACGGGTGCAGCGATGCAGATGGCGGACATGAAGGTGTGGGCACAGCGTTCGTATCGAGTATGAATGCGCCGCCAATCCTTAAGCCTGCGGAACATGTTCTCGATCCTGTGTCGCTGGCGATAGAGCACGGCATCGTGCGGGATCGGTGCCTTCCGGTTTCTCTTTGACGGGATGCAGGCGGTGATGCCGCGCTCCGCGAGCGCCTTGCGAAACCATTCGGCATCGTAGCCTCGATCCCCGAGCAGTGCATTGGCTTTGGGCAGGGCGTCGAGCATCAGGGCAGCGCCTTCATAGTCGCTCATCTATCCTTCGCTCAGCAGCATGACCAGCGGTCTTCCCTTACGTCGCAGACGGCATGGATCTCCGAGTTTCAGACCGCCTTTGGTGCGTCCGATACGTCGGGGAACAGCCCCTTTTTGAGCAGGCAGGCTACCCTACGATGCGCCTTGAGATGGTTCGCGTCGATCATCGACTGGTCGGGCTTGCCGCCTTTGGCCGAAAGAGCCGCGAAGATCTTGTCGAATACGCCAAGCCTGCTCCACCGGATGAAGCGGTTATAGATCGTCTTGGGAGGTCCATAGTCAGCGGGCACATCGCGCCATCCCAGGCCATTCCTGATCACTAAGATAATACCACTGATGATCCGACGATTATCGACCCGTGGCACGCTGTGCGACAGCGGGAAATACGGCTCGATCCGGCGCTTCTGCGCCTCCGACAGCCAGAGCAGATCACTCATGGCGACGTCTCTCACGCAATCATTGAACCAACCTATCCCATCCTCGCAACCAATTTAATAGGTCCCTGAACCTAGATCACCTCAAGCGCGGCGAAGTGGGGATTGGGTGGGTGGATCGAACGGATGCGCGGTAGGCAGCGGAGCACTCGGGCACATCGCGACTTCAAACCTGGCCGCGTTATTGAAGGTCAATTCGATGTCAGGGCTTTTCGGCACTCGCTTTGTAAAGCTGCTTTATTTCGTCACGCCTTCAGACGTCGTAGCTCGCGTATGTAATAGTACGCTACTTCTAAAACCACCTCAAACTCTAGTTTTGCGCGCCGCGCCGATCCTGCACGTGAAAATCCGACCCTATTCGTGGTCATAATACTTCCTCACTCGTCGGACTCTTCCACCGGAAGAGGTACATTGTGGCGGCTACGATAGCGGCGCTGTGCCCCAACTGCGCTCCATTCACCGAGGCAGTCGATTTTCCTGGATCGTACTTCGGCGAAAAGGGTTCCTGCCACGGCATCAGTCCGCAGCAGCCTTTTTGACGGCAACGTGATCGGATCTCGGCGGCTCTGCGAGCCGGGCACTCGTAGCCACGATCGCGACAGCAATTGCAAAGATGATAATTGTCGTCCTTGCCCAACCCTGCTGAGAAACCCTTCAAAAATTCGCCTGTTCGACTCCACCGGGCGCAAGTCAGTGCAGCTTTAATTGACGGCGGCATTACGCTTGCTGCAGCACATCAACTGTCCCAGCTGCTTCTTGATTGACGACGTCCAGGCAGCCCTTTTTTTGAGCTGCAGACGCAGATGCTTGATGTTTGTGAATTGCCCGCTCCGCGCGAGATCGAACGGTACGCTCAAGGGGCGTGTCGCTAGAAATCCATTTCCAACCCCTGATCATCGAACCGAACATGCAGACCTTTGGCATCTGGCTCGGAAAACACGCACCGCCTCAGTCGCGGCTATTCTCCGCCTTCGACTTGAACCAACCGAACCGTAAAGACGCTTCCTTGTCCCTGGCCTTCGCTTTCGACAGAGACGCTGCCGCCATGCAAGGTCACCA